>ERZ807291.2312-NODE-2312-length-29028-cov-53.313188_pt1 | contig 29028 bp, 26 predicted proteins | sample MGYA00521257_ERZ807291 | MGnify/ENA primary metagenome ERZ807291 (study PRJEB31413, sample SAMN03169783) | marine metagenome | biome: Marine; feature: Water; material: Subsurface seawater | place: North Sea | collected 2011-04-28 | depth 1 m m ...
CTTTTTTAGGCAGAAACAAGAGAAAACCACTAGTAGGGTTTGGAGTGGTTGGTATAAAAACATTTATCAATGTTTCTTTATTTAAAGACTGAACTTCACCTTTTGTCTCGCCTGTAACAAAACCGATTACCCAAATTCCTTTTCTGGGATATTCTACTAAAACAACCTCTCTAAAGCTCTCAGAGTTAGTTGACATTACAGTTTCCATTATTTGTTTAATTGCACCATAAATACTTCTAACTACTGGGGTATTATCTAAAACTCTTTCTCCAACCTTTAATAATGTTCTACCGATAAAACCTGGCGTTATTGCGCCAATAAAAGTAATAACTATAATACTTATAATCAATCCTAGGCCAGGTATTTGATGAGGTAATTGTTTGGTAAAGTCTAAGCTATTTGGAAGTAACCCTGCAACCTGTGCATCAATAAAAGTAATAATTAACCATGTAACATAAACAGTTATTAGAATTGGTGATGTTACCAAAATGCCAGCAAGAAAATACCTTCTAAATCTTGCAAAAATACCTAATTTAACTTCAGACAATTATTTCTCCTGATTATATATGTCAAATAAGTTATAATTTATTAATAAATAACATATAAAAGAAAAAATAATGAAAAAATTAACAAATAAAAAACTTAATGAAATTAACAGACTAAGCCCTATTGAAAAAATTAGAAAGGTTATTCAGATCTTAAGAGATCCTGTCTATGGATGTCCTTGGGATTTAAAACAAAATTATAATACTCTTGCCCCATATTCATTAGAAGAGGCCTACGAATTAGTCAATGCTATAGAAAGTAAAGACACTAATGAAATTAAAGGTGAATTAGGTGACTTATTATTACAAGTAGTATTAATTTCACAAGTGGCATCTGACCAAGGAGATTTTACTTTTGACAGTGTAGCTGAGGAAATATCAAAGAAAATTATACGTCGACATCCTCAAATCTTTGATATTAATTACAAAGAAAACGACTTGCCTCATGAAAGCTGGGAAAGAATTAAAAATTCAGAATCTAATCAAGGAAGTTATAAGTCAAAAAAAACTCTGGATAAAATTGAAAAAAATATTCCATCAATTTTAAGGTCTTTAAAAATTCAAAAAAAAGTATCCTCACTAAATTTTGATTGGCCTAATCATGAAAGAGTTTTAAAAAAATTAGATGAAGAAGTAGATGAATTAAAATTAGCTATAGTTTCAAAAGAAGAGGAGCATATTGAAGAAGAGCTTGGAGATGTCTTTTTTACATTAATAAGTTTATCAAGACATTTATCCAAGGATCCCGATAATATTATTAGAAAAGCTAATGAAAAATTTATTAAAAGATTTAATGAATTGGAAAACATTGTTGAAGATAAGAACATTAAATGGCATGATTTAGATCATAAAGATATGTTAGAACTTTGGAATAAAGCTAAAAAAAATATTCAATGAGGATAATATGAATTCTATACTACCTAAGACGATTTTTATAACTGGTGCAACATCAGGGTTTGGAAGAGCTACAGCTAAATTATTTAATGATAAAGGTTGGCAGACAATAATCACTGGTAGAAGAGGAGAAAGATTAGAAGAGCTAGCTAAAGAATTAGGTGAATTATCACTACCTCTGTCTTTTGATATAAGTGATAGACAAGCTGTAAAAAAAGCCATTGAAAACCTACCACCAAATTTCAATCAAATTTCTGTTTTATGTAACAATGCTGGTTTAGCCTTAGGTTTAGAAGGTGCTGATGAGGCGAATTTAGATGATTGGGATCAAATGATTGATACTAATATTAAGGGCCTTGTTTATGCAACAAGAAACGTGTTGCCCTTAATGATAGATAATGGAGAAGGTCATGTTATTAACATAGGTTCAGTTGCTGGTTCATACCCTTATCCAGGTGGTAATGTATACGGTGGGACAAAAGCTTTTGTAAGTCAATTTTCATTGAACCTAAGAGCAGATTTGGTTGGTAAAGGAATTAATGTTACTTCCTTAGAACCAGGTTTAGCCGAAACTGAGTTTTCTATTGTTAGATTTAAAGGAGATAAAGAAAAAGCGTCTCATGTTTATAAAGATACGAGGTTTATAAAACCTGAAGATATAGCAGAAACTATTTACTGGGTAGCAACAAGACCTAAAAATATCAATATAAATAGAATAGAAATAATGGCTGGTGATCAAGCGTTTAACCCTTTTAAAATTGTTAAGAAAGATTAGCATATATTATTTTATGTTTAGTTATTTTTGAAAGCTAAATCTCTTATAGATTGCCATATTTGATCATTAGATGCTGCTATTATTGGTCCCTCAGAAAAAGCGTTGAACACGGTTTTGTTATTTGCCATATATACGCAACCACCAGCCTCTTTGGTAATTAAATCTAGAGGGGAATGATCCCAAGGCGTAACTCTTCCATGAAAAACAAATTGTATCTCATTAGATGCAAGCATAATTGTTTCTATACCTGCACTCCCTATAAATAATCTATTTGTGTGTTTTCTTAAATTTTTTAATACTAATTGTCTAAGTGGTTCTTCTATTCCTTTGGTACCTCCAGATCCCAAAATATTAGAAGTATTTGTTGTTTGAATTTTTAAAATAGTGATTTTTTTTGTTTTTGTGTTTATTGAGTATGCGCCAAAACCTTTAAAAGCGTAGACAAGTAAGTCTTTTAAGGGATAGAAAATAAATGTGGCAATAGGTACTGCATTTGAAATAAGTGATATCATAGAGCAGAATTCTTTTTTACCTTTAATATAGTTTTTAGTACCATCAATTGGATCAATGACCCATGACAAAGATTGATATTTTTTTGATTTATATTCGTTTTTATTAAGGTAAGAAGTTTCCTCTCCTATGTAATGATTTATATTTAGAAAACCTACTAGTTTTCTAACGATGAATTCTTCACTTTCTTTATCAGCAATAGTAACAAAATCATCCTCAGATGCTTTTGTAGATATCTGTCTGGATTCAAGGTCTTTATAATATTTTAGTATAACTAGTTTATTAACTTCTATCATTAAGGAACTGATATAATTTAATAATTTATTCCTTGTATTCTCTCTAGTAATAATTTTCATTATCAAATAATTTTCTTTTGTATATTATTAACTTTAATGTCTGGAAAGTTAGATAAAAAAGATTTGAGCTTTTCTATTGTGATTTTTGCGGTTATTTTATTACCTATAAACTCTTCGTTAATATAGGTTTGTTTATAAACATATGAATTTTTATAAAGCCACGAAGAAATTTTTTCATTTTTAGTTGGTATAAAGAAAGTAGCATTAGACAAATTATTTTCTAATAAGTTTTCTATATATAGTTTTAACTCTCTTAATCCGTCTTTTTGTATAGCTGAGGTTGTTACATTATTATTTTTAAACTTGATATCAATATCATCGATTGTTGATTTTAAATCTGATTTATTAAAAACATTAATAATTTTTTTTTCTAATTCTTCGCTGCTGAATCCTATTGAAAGCAAGGTATTAAATACAAGTTTAGCTTGATTCTCAATATTAGAATTTGATAAATCATGAACTAATAGTAAATAATCAGAAGAGAAAAGTTCTTCTAAAGAAGAATTAAATGAGTCAATTAATTCTGTAGGTAATGCTGATATAAATCCTACAGTATCAGATAATATAATCTTTTTTTTCTGACCCAAGGGAACCATTTTCATTTTTGTATCAAGAGTTGCAAACACCATGTCTTTCACAAGTACATTTGAAGAACTGAAATTATTAAAAATTGATGATTTTCCACTGTTGGTATATCCAACTAATGAAAAGATTAACATTGAGTTATCAAGTCTTGACTTACGTTGTATTGATCTAGTTTGCTTAACTTTTTCTAATTGTTTTTTTAACTGTTTTATTTTTGTATTAATAATTCTTTTATCTAATTCTATCTGACTTTCACCAGGACCTCCAACCTTACTTAATCCTCCTCTTTGTCTTTCTAAATGTGTCCAAGATCTAACTAATCGTGTTTTTTGAAAGCTTAAATTAGCTAATTCAACTTGCAATTTTCCTTCTTTTGTATTCGCTCTTAAACCAAATATTTCAATGATTAATTGAGTTCTATCAATTACCTTTTTATTAAGGCTCCTTTCTAAATTACGATGCTGAATTGGGGTTAAAGAACAATCGAAAACAATTAAATCAATATCATAATTATCTAAAGTAGTTTTGATATTGTCTATAACGTTTTCACTTACTAATAATGATGGCTTGGGAAAATTAATATTTATAATTTTTTCAAAAATAATAGTACCGTGTAATGCCTCTACAAGACTTCTTGTTTCTTGGGTACGAGGAATTAAATTCTTTTGATTAAAAATTTCATCTTGACAGAATTTAAAATTTTTAAAAATAGGTACGCATAAGAAAGTTCTATATTTATTCATTAAATAAATTATAAATTTTCAAAGTTTTTAAAATATAGTTTTTTTAGTTTAATAGACATCTCACCAACAACACCTTCATTTATTTTAACATTATCAATCTCAGTAATAGGGGTAACAAATGATGAAGCGCTAGTGAGAAAAACTTCTTTGGCATTTAACATTTCATCTTTAGAAAACTTATTTTCTATAACTGTTAAATCATTTAATTTTGAAAACTTAGCAATAGTTTTACGAGTTATACCAGACAAAATTTTTCCATCTATACTCCTTGTGATTATTTCGTTATCTTTATTAATAATCCAAATATTAGAACTTGAACCTTCTGTAACATAACCTTCATCATCAATAAAAATGCTTTCATAAGCACCTTGTTTATTAGCCTTTGTCTTTGCTAATACATTAGGAAGTAACTGAGTAGTTTTGATATCTGGCCTAGCCCACCTATTATCTCTAACAGTGATAGCTTTAACACCTATTATATCATTATTGATATTATTATGCTTTTTTGAAGTTATTATTGTTAATATTGGTTTAATATTTAAGTTATTAAAGGTATGGTTTCTATCAGCAATTCCTCTAGAGACTTGTATATAAACACTTCCAAAAGAAATTTTATTTAACCTAATAAGATTTTTTACAATTAATTCAATTGTCTTCTTTGAAATTGAGAACTGAATATCTATAGAATGTAATGATCTAAAAAGTCTATTGATATGATCATCAAAATCATAAAACACCCCTTGGTTATATAAAATCACTTCGTATACAGCGTCACCAAAGTGATATCCCCTATCATTAATATGGATTTTAGAATCATTATAATTATAATAATTACCATCAATATATGATAAATTTGGCATTAAAAGAAATCCAAGTTTACTGCTAGTAATTCTTCAACTTTTTTCATAGATTTGATAGGCACAAACATTACCACAATATCTCCCGCTTCTAAAATCGTATCACCTCTAGGAGATAATATGTTATCATTTTTTTTAACAACTGCACCTAAAGAAACGTCTTTAGGTAATTTTAAATTTTTCAAAGGTTTTCCTATAATAGAAGAAGATTTTAAAGCTTCAAAGGAAATAATATCACCAAATTCTTCAATAATTGAATGAACGTGTTCAATTTGTCCACTTCTAACTTCTTGAAGAATAGATGAAGCTGTTAAGTTTGGAGGACTTACTACTCCTTCTAAATCAAGAGAATTAAATAATGGTATAAATACTGGTAAATTAATCAAAGCAACAGTGTGTGAAGCACCAGATCTTTTTGCAAGCAAAGATGATAAAATATTAACTTCATCATTATTCGTTGCAGCAATGTAAGTTTCACCTTGACCTAGTCTTGCCTCAGAAATTATTTCAGGGTCTAATGAATCTCCATGTATTACAGTTGCATACTCTAATGTCTCGGCAGCATGTCTTGCTATTTCTTTATCTAATTCTAACATAGTTAAATTTGTTTCCGGAGATAATTTATGAATTTCCTCTGCTACCCTTATACCTATAGCACCAGCTCCAGAAATAGTCACTTTTTCAGCCGTTGTTTCTACATGACCAAAAGCCGTTAAGGTCCTGTTAATTTGATTAGTAGGACATGCTAAATAAACTCTATCACCTGATAAAATTATATCCTCTCCACCCCTAGGAACAATTAATTTATTTCCTCTAATTATAGCCATTACGGTTACAATTAAATCAGGAAATAAACTTATTAAGTTTCTTAATGGAGTATCAAGGATAGGACAATCTTCTTTACAAGATACACCTAACATAGTAACAGAATTTCTAGCAAACTCTGCAACATCAAATGCTCCTGGCGTTCTCCATTGATTGACTATTGCCGTAGCAACTTCATCTTCTGGTGAAATTATTTTATTAACACCAATACTTTTAAGAAGAAAGTCAGAGTATTTTGGATCAAGATATTCTTTAGATCTAATTCTTATTATCATTGTGGGGGTTAAAAATATCGATTTTGCAGCTTGACAAGCTGCTATATTTATCTCATCTGATTGAGTAACAGCTATAATCATATCAGCATCTTTAATTCCAGCATCCTCTAAAATGTTTGGGTAAGACGCAAGCCCTAAAACACCTTGAACATCGTATAACTCAGTAACTTTTTGAATAGCCTCTAAGTTGGAGTCTATTACAGTTATGTCAAAACCTTCATTTGACAAGTGTTCTGTGATTGATAAACCGACTCTACCAGCACCACAAATAATAATTTTTTGTTTCATAAAAACACCATTAAATAAATCAATTTATATCACTAACATTTATGTTTAATTCTTTAAGTTTTCTGTGTAATGCTGATCTATCCATTCCTATATAGGTAGACGTTCTAGCTATATTACCTTTAAACCTATTCAATTGTTCTTTTAAATAATTAGTCTCAAATAATTTACGTGCATCCTTTAGAGATAATTCCAAAGAATTAACATTTTGTTTATTTTCAGAATTATTTAGTCCAATAATTTCTGGAGGTAGATGAGAAGGCAAAATAATAAAGTCTTCTAGCTGTCCATACATTATTATTAACCATTCTAAAACATTTTTTAATTGCCTGACATTTCCTGGCCAATCATAAGATTTAAGCACAACCAAACTTTCAGGAGAGAAATTCAACTTACCACTTCCAAACTCTTTTGTTAGTAATTTAACAAAGTGTTGTATTAAAAGGTCAACATCTTCACTACGGTTGCTAAGTGATGGTATTTGTATTGGGACAACGGATAATCTATAAAATAGATCTTCTCTTAAAAATCCATCCTTAATACTTTGTAACAAATCTTTATTACTAGCAGAAATAATTCGTACATCTACAGTAACCTTTTTGTTAGATCCAATTTTATAAAAACTTTGATCTTGGATTACCTGCACAAGCTTACCTTGAGTTTCAAGAGGAAGATCACAAATTTCATCAAAAAAAAGGGTTCCATTATTAGATTGTTCGAATAGACCTAAACTTGATTCATTATCATTTTTAATATTTGAGCTTTTATCCCACCCAAATAGTACTTCTTCAGCTCTTTCAGGTGATAATGTAGCGCAGGAAGCAACAATAAATGGAAAATTTTTTCTTTCTGAATTTTTATGAATCCATCTAGCTATAAGCTCTTTTCCTGAGCCAGAGGGTCCATTAAGTAATACTCTACTATTACTTAGCACTATTTTATCTAATTGTGATTTAACATTTTTAAATAGATTTGAGTCACCTATTAGTTCTGTTTTTTCATTTTCACTTGTCTCATAATCAAATATTTTAATTTTTAGTATTCTATCCTCTAGAGCCTTTTCAATTAAAAGAATAAGTCTTTCTGATTTAAACGGTTTTTCTATAAAATCAAAAGCACCACTTTTAGCGGCTTTCATAGCAGTTTCAATATTACCATGGCCAGACATCATAATGACTGGAGTAAGATGGTTGTTTTTTTTGCTCCATTCAAGTAATTGGAGACCTGCTACTGTATTATTATCCATCCAAATATCAGTTAATATTAAGTTTATGTTTTCATTTTTTATTACATCTAACGCACTATCATATCCATAAGCTGTAAAAACTTTAAATCCCTCATCTTTTAATATTTCAGCTACCATATTACAAATGTCTTGCTCATCATCTACAACAAGTATAGTAATTTTGTTTTTTAACATATTATTTGCCTACTTTATTTTTTAATGGAATTTTAAAAACCACTGAGGTTAATCTTGGCTTTTTTATGGATTTTATTAAAAAAGTTCCATTGTGATCTTCTATAATTTTTTTAGTAATTGCTAAACCTAACCCAGTACCACCCTCTTTAGTTGTAAAGTATGGTTCAGTAATTTCTGAAATATGAGATTTACTTATACCTGTTCCATTATCATTAATAGAAACTATTACAAAACTATTCTTAACTTCAAATAAAATACAAATTTCACCATTTTCAATTTTATTTAAGAAAATATTTTCATATGAGTTTTTTATTAAGTTACCACATGCTTGTCTAATCTGTTTTTCATCTCCCATTATTAAAGCGTTTTTTTTAGGTTGATCTAATTTAAAAACTACATAAGGAAATGAAGGTATCAGCGGTTGAATAAAATCAAAAATAATTTCAGATAAATTTATAACTTTTAATTTTGGAGAAGGCATTCTAGCAAAAGATGAAAACTCGTTTACTAAGTGATCTATGTCATCAACTTGTTTGTTAATCATTGTTAATGAATTTTTAAACAATTCTTTATTTATATGTGAGTCATTATTAAGTTTTTTTATTAATCTTTCAGAACTTAATCTAATTGGAGTCAATGGATTTTTGATTTCATGAGCAATACGCCTTGCTACATCGGACCATGCAGCCATTTTTTGAGCGGCTATTAAATTAGTAACGTCATCAAAGGTTATAACGTATCCAATGATAGTATTCTCAGATTTCTGAACAACCAATCTTGTTATTAAATTTAAAACTTTATCATCTCTTATAATTGATATTTTTTCTTCAACAACATTTTGTTTTAAACTCAACATAAGATTAATTAAATTTTTAAATTCAGGAACGATTTCTATAATTGGCTTTCCGTAATCTTTTTCAATAGATATACCTAACAAATTAGATGCGGTAATGTTGGGTAGGTTAATTTCAAGATTTTTATTTAAACCAATTACTCCCGAATACACTCCAGACAAAACTGACTCTGAAAATTTTCTTCTTTTATCTAATTGATCATTAGCATATTCGAGGTCAACCCTATTTGATTTCAAATCTGAAATCATTAGATTAAAAGATACAGCTAATGCTTTGATTTCATTAATATTTATTTTTGAAAGTATTGATTTTGGTATTTTGTAATCTAAATTACCCCCTCCAACTTCTTCTGCGCCTTTAATTAATAATGTGATAGGATTTAGCAATCTATTTGCTATACTTAAACCTATAATCAATGATGATAATAGTAAAATAATCGTGATTAAAATAAAAATAACTATAAAAGATATTTTGATATCAAGTGTTTTTAGTTCAATTGATTGATAATCAGAAGCAGCAATTGAAGTGCTCTCTATTGCATTTAGGACTCTTTCATCAACAAACCTTGTTATCAGTAAATATGCGTCTACAAACTGCGATAATTTAATAAACGCCCTTAACTTATTAGAATTTTCTTCTTTAGAAATTATAATTTCGTTTTTATTTGCTAAATTATAATAATCTGCAGGTATATCTGCATAAGTGTACTCAAAAACAAATTGTGAAAAAGCTAATACATTTCCTATAGAATCAATAATTACTGCTTCTGACAAATTGTGACTAAGTGTGTATTTATCTAAAAATTTATTAAATTTAATTTTATCAGAAGATAAATTATTAGAATTAGAGTTAATTATATTAACCAGCTCTAAAATATCACCTCTCATTGCACTTTGGTGCTCTTCAAGGTATTGATTGGCAACTTCAACAGATTGTGAGATGGCAGTAGAAATTTTCTTGTTAAACCATCCACTTAAAGCAGTATCAAAAATAAAAATTGAAAAAAAAGCGATTAACAAAGTAGGAGTCATCACAATAGTTGCGAAAATTAATAAAATCTTCTTTTGTAATTCTTGGCCAGTTTTCTTTAATTTATAATTTTGGTAAAAAAAGGATATTCTATTAACTATAAAAAAAGTTAAAAAAGAAAATAAAACGAAAAATAATACTAAAGATAAAATAAAAACATTATGAAAATTATTTAATTTATCAAATTTAAAAAAATTAAAATAAACAAACATAATTATTACAAAAGAAAATGTAATAGATATAAAAAATGATTTCTGTTTTAAGAGATTATTTAAAGAATAATTCATCACTAAACCTAATCGTATAGTAACATTATATTCTATAGCTTAATTAATACCAACATTTAAACTTTTCTTTTTTTAATTACTTCAATTCCATAAAAATTAATTTTTGATCTAAGAGTGTTTCTATTAAACCCTAGACATTTTGAAGCTTTAATTTGGTTTCCTCTAAACAGTTTTAAGGTAGTTTCAATAAGAGGTTTTTCAATTTTTGAAATGAACTGTTGATGCAAGTTGACAAGAGTTGAGCTTTCATCAAAATCTTTGAAAAACCTTTTAAGGTAATTATTAAAAAAAATTTCTAAATTTTCTTGATTTTTATTATCATCTAAAACCCTATCCTCTAACAAAACATCTCGAATAATAGAAGGTTCAATATACTCAACGGATGAAAGAAGACAAATTCTATCTATTACGTTTTTCAACTCTCTAATATTCCCTGGCCAAGAATAATTTTTTAAAATATTAATGCCCTCATAACTAATTGTCCTTTTAGAACCTTTAAGGTTCAAATAATTATTCAAAAATAATGTAGTTAATTCAAAAATATCTTCAAATCTATCTTTTAATGATGGCAATTTAATTGGAACAGCATTTAACCTGTAAAATAAATCTTCTCTAAATAAACCTTTATCTACTAAGTTTAGAATGTTTACCTTAGAAGAAAAAAATAATCTTGGTCTTTTAATATCAAAATTGATAGGAAAAAATTTAGGTATTGTGTTTTCAATAAAATTTAAAACATTCTTTTGTTGAAAGAGAGAAAACTCAGAAATATTTTTTATATAAAAGGAACAACCGTAGATACCGTCAACTGCATTAATTTTGTTAGGTAAATAATTATTTATTTTGTCTAAAAATTTATCATTTGTAAATTCATTGAAAAATTCAGCATCTAAATTAATAAATGGCTTATCATTAGAAGAGCTCAGGTCATGAATAGATTTACAAATAAGATGTTTGCCAGTCCCACTTTCTCCAGAAACTAAAATTATGTGGTCGGTATTTACTACACGAGAAATTGTTTTGTAAATTTCTTGCATTGCAATAGATTTTCCAATTACTGGACCTGAATCGTATATACTTTTAGGAGTGTTACTTTGTAAATTGTTAATTTTAATTATTTTGTTTGAGTTGAAAGTGTTAGATACTAAATTCAACAGCTCATCCAAGTCAAAAGGTTTAGGTAAATATTCAAAGGCACCCTTTTTTTCTGCCCTAACAGCAGTTAAAAGCGTAGACCTGGCAGACATAACAATAATTTTAAGGTTTGGTTTCATGTTTTGAAATTTTGGTAAAATATCAAGAGCATCACCATCAGGTAAACCTACATCAGTAATTAAAATATCTGCGAAGTCTGACTCAACTAACCTCCACATTCCAGCAGCTGTTCCACTTGATTTCACGTTATAACCAGCTCTTGTTAGAGCAGTGGAAATAACAACTCTTATACTTCTATCATCATCAACTACAATAACGTTTTTTCCAATTTTTGTATCCATAAAGAACAATCCTTAAAAAAATTTAGTTCATCCCTTGAGGAAAATTTATACGAAAACAGGTTGAACCATTATCTGAAGAAACATCAATATTAGCACCCATTTCTTCCAAACCACTTGAAACAACAGAAAGCCCTAACCCCTTGCCATCTTTTTTAGAAGTTACAAAAGGGTCAAAAATATTAGGAAGTATGTCTGATGGAATACCTCTACCATAGTCAATTATTTCAATTTGTAATGGTAAAATGGTCTGTAATCCATTTTTTGAATAAGATTTTATATTATTAGAATTATACGTTGTTATAATTTTAACTTTTCCATCAAGAGAATATGCCTCAGCAGCATTTTTCAATAGGTTCAAAATAATTTGTATCATAAGATTTTTGTTAATGAATATTTGAGGTAGTGATGGGTCATATACTTCTATAAAATCAATATTAGTTCCAAAACTACTTTGAGCTACCTTAATGCAATGACTTAAAACTTCATGTATATTTAAGTACTCTAAATCTAATTTGACATTGTTATTACTTATTTGTTCCATTCTATTTAATAAAGAAACTATTCTATCGCTTTCAATGGTAATTAGCTGAGTTAGTTCTAATAAATTTTTATCCGCTTTTAGATCAGACTCAATTAGTTGTGAAGCCCCTTTTATACCAGCTAAAGGATTTTTTAATTCATGCATAAGCATATCAACCATAGAAGAAAAAGACTTTGATATTTTGCTATTTATAGTTTGTTTTTGAATTATCTCGGATATAGATAACTGACTAATTTGAACAATTATTTTATTATCACTAATAGGAAGAATATGAGCCCTAACATTTTTATTTTGAAAATGATGGTTCCCAAGGTTTAAACTTTCTTCAGTTAAACCTAAATTTGATTTTCTAACTCTGATTAATAAATTAAAAATTGGTGAATCTTCATTAATAAAAAAATCAAGGTGTTTACCTATAATTAACTTTGCACTGTAACCTAAAAACTCTTCTCCTATTGAATTAACATACTCAATAATATTATTTTTATTTATTAAAAAAACTGGAGTTCTTAATTCATTTAAAATATCTTCATGCATATAAAAAACCAAATAAACAATTTAAAATATCTTGATTATTATTTAATCATTTTGAAAGATATTTTTAATGATACGTATTTTAATGATTAAAATTTAAGCATAAAGAGGCTATTTTGAAAAATCATGAAAAAAATTTAGTTATAATATTACTAGCAGGCGGAAGTGGCAAAAGATTAAGTCTAGCAATTGACAAACAAATGATAAAAATTAATGAAATTACTGTTTTAGAAAAAAATATTATTAATTTTCAAAAATATTTACCTAATATCGATATACAGATTGTTACAAATAAAAATAATTTAAAAAAAACATGCGAAATTGCTGAAAAATATAATATTTATAAACCAATCATAGGAGGTAAGGAGCGTCAATCTAGTGTTTATAATGCATTAAATTCTCTAAAAAAAATAAATCCAAAATATGTATTAATTCATGACTCAGCAAGGCCTATAATTTCTTCAGAAGTTTTAAATAATTTATTAAGCTTTATGAATACAAATTTTAATTGTGTCGTACCAGTATTGCCAATTAATGACGCAATTAGAGCTATAAATAATGATAAAATTGAATCGGTATTAGATAAAAAAAATAAAGTATTAGTTCAAACACCACAATTTTGTGACTATAAAGTTTTATTAAATGCTCATAAAAAAGCTACTAATTTATTTGAAGACGAAAGTGCACTACTTTTAAGTCAATCTATTGAAATTAAAACAATTAAAGGCAACCCTAAAACTTTAAAGTTAACTTACATTGAAGATTTAAATTTATTGGAACCACATTTGTTAAAAAATCAACAGAACTATATCACTAAAGTTGGTAATGGCTTTGATATACATAGATTTGATTTAAGTTCTACAAATCAAAATAATTTTATTATGTTAGGGGGGATAAAAATAAATAACATTAGACCCTTGATAGGACATTCGGACGCAGATGTTTTACTTCATGCTATAACTGATAGTATATTAGGAATAGTTAATTTAGGAGATATAGGAAGTTTTTTCCCCCCTACTGCTAATGAATGGAAAAATGCTGACAGTTCTATTTTTTTAGAACATGCCTCTAAATTACTTAAAAAATTAGATGGGAAAATTAATAATATTGATGCCACTATAATATGTGAAAAACCTAAAATTTTAGATTTTTCTGAAGAAATTAGAGAGAATATTGCCAATATTTTAGCAGTTAATTCTAAAATTATAAGTGTTAAAGGTAAAACTTCAGAAAGTATCGGGTTTATAGGAAGGCAAGAAGGAATTGCTGCTATGGCAGTGACATCTGCTCAAGTAAAAGATTATAATGCAGATTTTTAATAAAAATAATACACTTTTTATATTTGCAAAATTAGCTGAAGCTTACCCTATAGGAAAAGTTAAAATTGCTCCTGGAACACTAGCTTCATTTTTTGCTCTTATTATAGGATATTATACCTTAATAAAATTTGGTGTAACTTTATACATCGCTTTTATCTTTATATTTGTAATTTTAGGATATATTTTATGTGAAGCTCATATAAAAGTTTATAAAAAAAAAGATCCCAGTGAAGTTGTTGTTGATGAGTTTGCTGGTCAATTTATAGTTATATTAGCGACAATAGATACAGATGACAAACTTCATGTAGCACTTTCTTTGTTAATTTCCTTTTCACTATTTAGGTTCTTTGACATTACTAAATTAGGTCCTATTAAAAAAATGGAAAATCTTAAAGGAGGTTTAGGAATTATGGCAGATGATATTCTAGCAGGGATTTTTGCCTTAGTTACGCAATCAGCATTACTAACTTTTTTAAACCAACCAATTATATTAAAATCTTATATGAGTTAAATATGTGGAATAAAATTAATAAAGAGGCAGAACTACTTTATAATAATTGTGCTAAAAAAGGTATATTTATTACGACGGCTGAGAGCTGCACTGGTGGCTTAATTGCATCTTCTATTGTGTCAATAAGTGGTTCAAGCAATATTTTTAAATCTTCATTTATTACCTATTCTAATCAAATGAAAACAAAATTACTAAACATTGATTCCGAAATTATAAAAATTAATGGTGCAGTAAGTGAAATAGTAGCTACAAAAATGGCAAAAAATATTTTAGATGTTCTAGAAGCTGATATCTCTATAGCTGTTACAGGTATAGCTGGACCAGGAGGTGGAAGTAAAGACAAACCTGTAGGTTTAGTGTGGATTGCGATTGGTAACAAGAATTTGACAATCACAGAAAAATTTTTATTTAGCGGGAACCGTTTAGACGTAAGACAAAAAACAACTTTAGAGGCTCTAAAATTAGCAAACTCAGTTATTATAAATACAAAATTTTAGGTATATAGTTCATTTGCTCTAGTCTCAAAGGCTTTTACCATTCTCTTAACAGCCTCAGAAAATAATGTTTCCATAATTGTTTGTAAAAATACTGATTTAAATTTAAAGTCAACCATAAATTCAACTTTGCACCCTTCATTGTTTTCTTTAAAAATCCAATGATTTTCCAAACGCTCAAAAGGACCATCCTTATATTCTACTTTAATTATATTTTGAACATTATCTAAAAAAATTCTGGATGAGTAAATTTCTTTATAAATTTTAAAACCAATAATTAAATCAGCATCAAAATTATTTTGATTTATATTTTTAACCCTAGCTCCTAAACACCAAGGTAAAAATTCTGGATATTTACTTACATCTGAAACTAAATTAAATAAATTTTTAGGAGTATGTTTAATAACTCTACTTTCTTCATACCTCATTTAATCGTTTCTTTTATTATTATTGTTTTTAATTCTAGCTTTTTTTAAAGATTCAAAATCTTCACTTGCATGAAAACTACTTCGTGTTAAAGGAGATGATGATACTAACAAAAAACCTTTTGATAGGGCGACTGACTTATATTTTTCAAATTCTTTTGGATTAACAAATCTATCAACCTCGTGGTGTTTCAAAGTAGGCTGAAGATACTGACCTATTGTTAAAAAATCAATATCAGCCGATCTCATATCATCCATTACTTGAAATACTTCATTTTCAGTTTCGCCTAATCCAACCATTATGCCTGATTTTGTAAATATATTAGGGTTTGATAATTTCACCTTTAAAAGTAAATTCAAAGAATGAAAATACCTTGCTCCAGGCCTAACAGAAGGATAAAGCCTTGGAACCGTTTCTAAATTATGATTAAAGACATCAGGCTTAGCTTCAATTACTTTTTCAAGAGCCCCATCTTTTCTTAGAAAATCAGGAGTAAGAATTTCAATTGATGTCTGAGGTGAAATTTCTCTAATACTTGAAATAGTGTTCACAAAATGAGAAGCTCCACCATCATTTAGATCATCTCTGTCGACAGACGTTATCACTACATGTTTAAGATTTAATCTTAAAACAGATTTCGCAACTCTAACAGGTTCAGATGGATCTAACAATTTGGGTTTTCCGGTTGCCACATTGCAAAAAGAGCAGGCTCTTGTGCATATATCACCCATAATCATCATAGTGGCATGTTTTTTTTCCCAACAATTACCTATATTAGGACAAGCCGCCTCTTCACAAACTGTTGTTATATTTAAATCATCCAAAAGAGATTTTGTTTTTAAAAACAAATCACCCTGAGGGGCTTTAACCTTTAACCAAGATGGTTTAGATGGAGATATATTGTCAGGTTTGTTTACTTTTTCAGGATGCCTGATGTTTTTAATTTCATTCATTTTCTTAACAATTAGTAATGAATAGCTTGGTTATATGCATCTAGGACTGATTCATGCATGCCTTCTGATAAGGTAGGATGAGGAAAAATCGTATGCATTAACTCATGTTCAGTAGTTTCTAGTTTCTTTGCAATAGAAAACCCTTGGATAAGTTCGGTGACTTCTGGACCAACCATATGAGCACCAACAAGTTCGCCTGTATCATTGTTAAAAATTGTCTTTATTAGCCCCTCTGAATCACCTAAAGCAATTGCTTTTCCATTACCGATAAACGGAAATTTGCCAACTTTAATGTTTATATTTTTTATTTTTGCAGCTTTTTCTGTTAATCCGATTGAAGCAACTTGAGGTCTACAATAGGTACATCCTGGAATTGATGATTTATCAAGAGGAGTTAAATTACTCAGCCCTGCAATTTTTTCAACACACAATATAGCCTCATGACTTGCCTTATGGGCTAACCAAGGGCCACCTGTAACATCACCAATTGCATAAATTCCTTTTTCATCTGTTTCAAGATATTCATTTGTTACAATATGACCTTTGTCAATTTTAATATTAAATTTTTCTAGACCTATGTTTTGTGTGTTTGCAATGATACCTACAGCAAGTATTAATTTTTCAGATTTTATTAATGAATTTATTCCATCTGTAGATATTTCAGAAGAGACAGAATTATTATCAATTTTTACTGATTTTAAACTTGTATTTGTTTTAATATCAATACCTCTTTTTATAAAATTGTTTTGTACAATCTTTGAAATATCTTCGTCCTCATTTGGCAAAATATTTGTTAATGTTTCAATTACCGTTACCTTAACTCCTAAATCATTATAAAATGAGGCAAATTCCATTCCAATAGCTCCAGAACCAATTATTACCAAAGAATTAGGAAGATCTTGGGGCGTCATTGCTGTTTTATAATCCCATACATTGATACCGTCTGATTTTACGAATGGCAAATTTCTTGATTTTGCACCTGTTGCAATAATAATATTTTTGGCAAGTTCAGTATTAATACCATCTTTGCTTTTAATTTTAACTTTTTTGATTTGGTCGGTGTTTTTGTCAATTTCTGCAAAGCCATTAAAAACCTTAACTTTATTTTTTTTTAATAAATGACTAATACCAGCAGACAATTGAGATGCTACTTTTCTAGAACGTTCAGTAACCTTCTTAATGTCTACCTTAATATTTGATACACTAAATCCAAATTCGTTAACATTATCTAACATATGTTTAATTTCACTGGCTCTTAACAAGGCCTTTGTTGGAATACATCCCCAATTTAAACAAATACCACCAAGATGTTTGTCTTCAACCAAAGCAACAGACAGTCCTAATTGAGAAGCTCTAATTGCAGCAACATATCCACCAGGGCCGCCACCAATGACAATAACGTCATAAATTTTATTATTCATATTTTACCTATAAAAGCATAAGAGATGGGTTTTCAATAAACTCTTTAAATTTAGACAAATATTCTGCTCCAACAGCTCCGTCAACCACTCTATGGTCACATGAGAGTGTAACAGTCATCATTGTTGCAATTGATATTTGGTTATTAGTAACTATTGCCCTTTGTTCTCCAACCCCAATCGCAAGAATACACCCTTGAGGTGGGTTAATAACAGCAGAAAACTCTTTAATGCCATACATACCAAGATTAGAAATCGAAAAAGAACCACCAATATAATCCTCTGGCTTTAATTTTCCTTCTTTAGCCTTTTGAGCTAAAGTTTTCATTTCATTTGATATTTCTAATAAACCTTTAAACTCAACGTTTTTTATAATAGGAGTAATCAACCCCCCGTCAATAGCAACTGCAACTGAAATGTCAGTATTTTTAAAATATCTTGTGTTTTCATTTTCCCAACTAGCATTTGCTTTAGGTACCTTCAATAAGGTAGCACTAGCAGCTTTGATAATCATGTCATTTACAGATATTTTATATTCATCGTTTGACTTACTGTTAATTGTAGATCTTGCTTTTAATAGTTGTTCAATATTACAGTCAATTGACAGATAAAAGTGCGGAGCTTCATTCTTAGATTTGACTAATCTTTCAGCTATAGTTTTTCTCATAGATGAGTTTTTTATAAGCTCAGAATTATTATTTGATAAAGGAATATTATCAACTTGAGATTTTTTTTCTTCTTTAAAATTTTCTACATCAATCTTTAATATTCTACCATTTGGTCCTGACCCTGTTAGTAAACTTAAATCAATATCTCTTTGTTTTGCAAGACGTTTTGCTAAAGGTGTGGCAAAAAGTCTATTAGATTTTATTGTATTTAAAACTTCATTTTTTTGTACAAAACTAGTTTTTTCAGAAATCAATTCATCTTCTGATAATGAAGGCAAATCATTTTCTTCATTATTAGTATCATTAACAACATTTTTCTTTGGCTTTGGTTCCTCAGGAATATTATCATCAATAACAATTTCAGATAATTTTTCTCCATTTATTAAAAGGACAGCAATTGGTTGATTAACTTGAATTGATTCTTGCCCCTCAGTTACTAAAATTTTACCTATAACCCCTTCATCTACAGCCTCAACCTCCATTGTAGCTTTGTCTGTCTCAATCTCAGCTATCAAATCTCCTGAATTAACTTTATCACCTTCTTTAACTAGCCATTTAGCTAAAGTCCCCTCTTCCATAGTAGGGCTAAGAGCAGGCATTAAAATATTAATACTCATAGTATATCCTTAATTTTTATAACAAACATCCTTGCAAGCTTTAATTATATCATCAACTTGAGGTAGCGCTAATTTTTCTAAATTGGCTGCGTAAGGCATTGGCACATCTTTACCAGTCACTCTTTTAACTGGGGCGTCAAGCCAATCAAATGCATTTTCATTAATTAAAGCAGAAATTTCTGCTCCAATTCCAGCAAATGGAAAGCCTTCTTCACAAGTGACTACCCTATTTGTTTTTTTAACTGATTCTATTATGGTTGAAGTATCTAAAGGCCGAAGAGTTCTTAGGTTAATAACTTCAGCGTTTATTCCCATTTCCCTGAGTGCATCAGCAGCTTCAATTGATTTACCTACCATAATAGAAAAAGCTATAATGGTAACGTCGTCACCTTCTTTTTCAACATGAGCTTTACCAATAGGTAACAAAAAATCATCAGATTCCGGACAGCTAAATGATTGGCCGTACATAACTTCATTTTCTAAAAAAATTACAGGGTCAGGGTCTCTAATAGCAGATTTTAAAAGACCTTTAGCATCCTTACTTGACCAAGGAGAGACCACTTTAAGGCCTGGGCAATGCGCATACCAGCTTGCATAACATTGACTATGCTGTGCCGCAACCCTTGATGCAGCTCCATTTGGGCCTCTAAAAACAATTGGGCAACCCATTTGGCCACCAGACATATAAAGAGTTTTTGCCGCTGAATTAATTATTTGATCCATTGCTTGCATAGCAAAATTAAATGTCATGAACTCAACAATTGGACTCAAATTACCAAATGCTGCACCTACACCAATTCCAGCAAATCCATGTTCTGTAATTGGTGTGTCATAAACTCTTTTGTCACCAAACTCATCTAGCAAACCTTGTGTTACTTTATAAGCTCCCTGATACTCTGCAACTTCCTCTCCCATGACAAATACTTTTTTATCTAGTCTCATTTCTTCAGCCATAGCATTTCTTAGAGCTTCTCTGACTGTAATAACACTCGAATTAGGTTCTAAATTATTTTGATTTCCTGATAATACCTTGTTTTTAGGTATTTCCTTTTCTATGTATGGTTTTTCAGCAATTGTTTTTATAGTAGCATGAGGGGTTTCTTTACCATCATTTAAAATAGCTATGGGAGTATTAACTTTTATTCCTTCAGAACCCTCAGCAACAAGTAACTTACCTATTTGACCATCATCAACAGCTTCAACCTCCATAGTTGCTTTATCTGTTTCAATCTCAGCGATTAAATCACCAGACGTAACTATATCTCCTTCTTTAACGAGCCATTTAGAAAGAGTGCCCTCTTCCATTGTAGGACTAAGGGCAGGCATTAAAATTTCTATAGACATCAGATATCCTTCAATTAATAGTTATATCCGTAAATAATTCTTCAGGTGATGGTTCAGGAGATTCTTGAGCAAAATTCGCTGCGTCGGCAATGGTAGCCTTAATTTCAGTATCTATCTCTTTTATCATCTCTTCATTTGTTCCATGCTTAATGAGAAGCTCTTTAATATTTTCAATTGGATCAGAAGTTTTTCTAATTTTATCAACTTCATCTCTAGTTCTATATTTAGCAGGGTCTGACATTGAATGCCCCCTATACCTATATGTTTTCATTTCTAAAATATAAGGACCTTTTCCAGATCTACAATATTCCATAGCCCTAATAGCAGAATCTCTTACTGCAATTACATCCATACCATCAACTATTTCTGACTTTATGCCATATGCTTTGCCTCTATCAGACAAATTGTCTCCAGCAGAAGATCTGTTTACAGAAGTACCCATTCCATACTTATTATTTTCTATCACAAAAATAACTGGAAGCTTCCAAAGTGAAGCAATATTATAAGCTTCATAAACCTGTCCTTGATTTGCAGCACCATCACCAAAATAAGTAATACATACATTTTTAGTTTCATTATACTTATGTGAAAACGCAAGACCTGTTCCTATTGGCACTTGAGCCGCAACAATACCATGACCACCAAAAAAACCTTTCTCACGGCTAAACATATGCATGGAACCACCTTTGCCTTTTGAATAACCATCTTTTCTACCTGTTAATTCAGCCATTACTCCTTTGGGATCCATGTCACATGCAATCATATGACCATGATCACGGTATGAAGTAACAATACTGTCACCTTCGATTTGAGCAGATTGAATACCAACAACAACTGCCTCTTGCCCAATATATAAATGACAAAAACCTCCAATTTTTCCCATACCATATAATTGACCAGCTTTTTCTTCAAATCTTCTAATCAAAAGCATTTTTGAGTACATATCTTTCAAAAGATCTATATCATAGTTAATTTGCGATTTAGAAAGTTTCTTTTTAGGAGCTGAGTTATTCATTTCTTACCTATTTGTATAAATAAAACTATAAATTTTTAACAAAAATATTAATAATTTACTAATAAATAATATTAATTTTTTAAATCTAAAACTATTTGATCAGACTCAATAAGACCTAAATTTTTATGAGCAATTTCAGAAATTAAATCTGGGTCTAAATTATTATCTCTCAATAGATTGATTTCTAATAAAACTTTATTTTTATTAGCAACTAAAACTTGATATTGTTTTTCATAAGTTGAAATTTGGTTTTTAAGCTGAAAAATTTTCCATACTGATCTATCTCCAAAAAATATATGTGAAAGAAAAAATATAAAAATTAGACAACTTATTAAAGTTATTGAGTAAGAAAAATTATTATTTTTAATTAAATATCTATACATCAAAGAAACCTTTACCAAAATATTTAGCGTCACTACCAAGCATTTCTTCAATCCTAATTAGTTGGTTATATTTAGCAGTTCTATCTGTTCTAGAAACAGAACCTGTTTTAATTTGACCAGTATTCAAGCCAACAGACAAATCACTAATAAAAACATCTTCTGTTTCACCTGACCTATGAGAAACAATAACGCCAAATTGTGAATTTTTTGCTAGTTCTATTGTTTCAATTGTTTCAGAAAGTGTTCCAATCTGATTTAATTTAATTAAAATTGAATTGGCTGAATTATTCTCAATCCCTGTCAAAAGTCTATTTTTGTTAGTAACAAAGAGATCATCACCTACAATTTGAACATTTTTACCAATTTTTTTAGTAAGCTCTTTGAAACCATTCCAATCATTTTCATCAAATGGGTCTTCAATTGAAATAACAGGAAACTTTTTACAAAGATCTTCCCAATATTTAACTAATTGATCAGTATTAAGTTTTTTATTTTCACCTTTTAAAAAATAGTTTTGACCATCAAACAATTCACTCGCTGCCGCATCAATTGCAATGTAAATTTGTTCACCTAATTTATAACCACTCTTTTCAATAGCATCTGAAATATTTGCAAGTGCATCATCAAGGTTATTAACGTCAGGAGCAAAACCACCCTCATCACCTACTGCAACAGAATATCCTTTATCTGATAAAATTTGTTTTAAATTATGAAAAACTTCAGTTCCCGCTCTTAAAGCATCTGAAAAGTTAGAAAAACCAATAGGCATTATCATGCATTCTTGAAAATCCAAACCATTATTGGCATGTGCACCACCATTTATAATATTCATCATAGGAACTGGCAATGTATTAGACCTTATACCTCCTAAATATTGGTATAGGGGTACATTGAGCGATAAGGCAGCGGATTTTGCAACAGCCATTGAAAATCCAAGCATGGCATTTGCACCTAATTTATTTTTATTATTTGTACCATCGAGTTCTATCAAATCTTGATCAATTTTATTTTGTTCGAATGGGTTTCTTCCAGAAAAAGTATTTGAAATATCTATGTTTACATTAGATATAGCATTTAGCACACTCAAACCTCTATATAAACTATTATTTCCATCTCTTAACTCATAAGCTTCATATTCTCCAGTAGAAGCACCTGAAGGAACAGCAGCTCTTCCAATTATTCCATCTGATAATAAAACATCCACCTCTACCGTAGGATTACCCCTACTATCTAAAATCTGCCTGGCATGTATGTCTGAAATATAAACCATTTAATCTCCAACAATTATATATTATGATGTTTTAACTAATTTATCTAATTGAATTAATTTAGAAAGCAAAGCTGAAAGTTCAGATATTTTAAGCATATTAGGGCCATCACTAGGAGCATCGTCAGGATTTTCATGGACTTCAACAAATAAACCAGAAACACCTATAGAAATAGCTGCTCTAGCTAAGACAGGTACAAATTCACGTTGCCCTCCTGAAGTTGTCCCCATTCCACCAGGTTGTTGGACTGAATGAGTTGCATCAAATATAATAGGGTAGCCAAATTGAGACATTTGAGGAATTGCTCTCATGTCTGAGACTAAAGTATTATATCCAAAAGACGTCCCTCTTTCAGTAAGTAAAACTTGGTTATTACCATAATCAACTATTTTATTAAGAACATTTTTCATATCCCATGGAGCTAAAAATTGACCTTTTTTAACGTTTATTATTTTATTAGTTTCAGCTGCGGCATATAATAAATCAGTTTGCCTACACAAAAAAGCAGGTATCTGAATTATGTCTACAACATTAGCTACATCTTTACATTGATAAGATTCATGGACGTCTGTAATTAAAGGTATACCAAAAGTTTTTTTTACATCAGAAAGAATTTTTAAGCCTTGATCAATACCAACGCCTCGACTCGACAATGAACTTGATCTATTAGCTTTGTCAAAAGAAGATTTATAAACAAAATTAAGATTAAGTTGTTTACAAATTTCATTAATTTTTCCAGCATGATCTATTGCATGATCTTTACTTTCAATAGAACACGGACCTGCAATTAAAAAAAATGGAAGATCATTAGAAACATTAAAATTATTTATTTTAATAGCGTTATGTTTCATTGGTAAAATTCCATTATATTATAAAAGTCTTGATTGATTTAAACTTGCCTTAATAAAAGATGAAAACAGAGGATGAGGATCAAAAGGTTTAGATTTTAATTCCGGATGAAACTGAACACCAACAAACCAAGGATGATCTGGTATTTCTAATATTTCTGGAAGAGAGTTATCTGGAGACATACCTGAAAAAACGAGGCCATGATTAACAAAGTCTGATGTAAGTTCGTAATTAACCTCATACCTATGTCTATGTCTCTCAGAAATTAAACCTTTGTTATATATAGATTTAACAAAACTTCCATCTAACAACTTACAATTATATGCCCCCAATCTCATTGTCCCACCAAGATTAGAATCAGCACTTCTTATTTCTTTTCCTTTACTAGAATTCCACTCAGTTAATAAACCTATCAGAGGAAGATTGGTTTTTCCAAATTCAGATGATGAAGCTTCATTAAGATTAAGAACATTTCTTGCAAATTCTAACACAGCTAATTGCATTCCAAAACAAATACCTAGGAAAGGAATATGTTTATTCCTTGCAAACTCAATAGCATTAATTTTTCCATTTGCTCCTCTTTGTCCAAAACCACCAGGGACTATTATACCATTAATATCCTTTAAGTGCGTAGGAAGATCTATTTTTTTATCTTCTAAAGTTTCAGAATCTATCCATTTAATTTTCACTCTTATTTTGTTAGAAAGACCCCCATGATGAACGGCTTCAATAAGAGATTTGTAGGCATCAATCATTGATGTATATTTACCAACTATACCTATATTAATAATTCCTTCTGATGTAGCTTCTATATTATTTATATTTATCCAACGACTTAAATCAGGTTTTTTCTGTACTTTTAAGTTAAAGTAATTACATATTTGTTCATCTAAACCATGATTGTGATAAGAAATGGGAACTTGATATATCGAATGACAATCTAAAGCCTCAATAACAGCGTCAGATTTAATGTTACAAAAAAGAGCAATTTTAGATTTCTGTTCTTCAGGAATAATATTTTCAGTCCTACACAAAAGAATATCTGGTTGCACACCCATACCTTGCAACTCTTTAACAGAGTGCTGAGTTGGTTTAGTCTTGAGTTCACCAGCAGTTTTTATGTATGGTAAAAGCGTAACATGTAAAAAACATGTTTTTGAGGGTCCAATTTCATTTCTTAACTGTCTAATTGCTTCAATGAATGGAAGAGATTCGATATCACCTACTGTACCACCGATTTCACAAAGGACAAAATCTTCATCATTAATGTCGGATAGAATATATTCTTTAATAGCATCAGTTACATGAGGTATGACTTGAATTGTGGCGCCTAAATAATCACCCCTTCTTTCTTTACTAATGACTGTAGAATAAATTTTACCAGTTGTAATATTATCTGATTTTTTTGCAGGAACCCCAGTAAATCTCTCATAATGTCCAAGGTCTAAATCTGTTTCAGCGCCATCATCAGTAACATAACATTCACCGTGTTGATAAGGACTCATTGTTCCAGGGTCAACATTTAAGTAAGGGTCTAATTTTCTTAATTTAACTTTAAAACCTCTTGCTTGAAGTATCGCTCCAAGAGAAGCAGATGCTAAACCCTTTCCAAGAGAAGAGACTACACCACCAGTTATAAAAATAAATTTTACTGATGTGTTTTTCATTTCCACCCTAGATATTAATTACCAATTGGAACTGAGGGCTCTTTAGGTGAGTTAGTCTCAATCGATTTTTCCACTTCTTTAGAAATAGAAGATGAATTCTGGTTAGATAACAAAGCTAAAATAATTGAAGTTAGGAAAAAGCAAGCACCTAAAAAGGCAGTTAATTTTGTCATGAAATTGGCTGTTCCTCGAGCAGTCATAAAACCACCACCTGCACTTGAAGAACCTCCAATGCCTAAACCACCACCTTCACTTTTTTGTAATAAAACTGCACAAATAATACAGATAGCCAAAATTACATGTATTATTAATATAATAGTAATCATTGTTTAACCTAACTTCTAAATTAACTATTTATGTGTTTAACAACTGCCTCATAAATTGCAAGAAAATCTTTTACTTTTAGACTTGCACCACCTACTAAAACTCCATCTACATTACCTACTGATAAAACTTCATTAATGTTATGTATATTAACAGATCCTCCATATAAAACTTTTATATTTCTTTTTAAAATAGAGTATGCCACTTCTTTTATGTGTTCATGCATTTCAAATATTTCATCTTTGTCAGGAATCTCTCCAGTACCTATCGACCAAATTGGCTCATAAGCTATACATAAATTTTTTTCAGTTGAAGGTGTTGAGTTTAAAATTTGTTCTTTTACAAAATTAAGTGCATTTTTATTTTTACGATCATCATAACTTTCGCCAACACAAATAATAGGAATTATAGAATTATTTATTGCAGATTCAGAACATTTTTTTATGTACGAGTTGGATTCATTAAAAAGTTGTCTTCTTTCAGAATGGCCTAAAATCACATATTCACAACCCATTTCTTTCAGAGAAAAAGCAGAAATTTCTCCGGTAAATGGACCACTAATATCATAATGACAATTTTGTCCACCAACATAAACAGGTGTATTATTTAATAATTTAGCTAATAAATCTATATAAATAGATTGAGGAAAAATACATGTTTCAACATGATTAGAAAAGTTATTTTTTTTTAAAAATTTAGAAAATAGTTTTATCTCATTCTTATTAAGATTCATTTTCCAATTAGCTGCAATTAACATATGAACGACCCTATATTAATTATTAAAATAAAACATTTATAAATTAAGCTAAATGTTATATTAAATACTCAAAAAAATAAAACTTTTCAGGTATAAAATGTTAAGAGCTCTTAGAAATCAAACTCAATCAATTTTTTTTAAAATTTTTCTTGTTTTGTTAATTTGTGGATTTGCATTATGGGGTGTAGGTGATCTTACCGGTGGAAACACCTCCAAATCAATTTTAAAAACAAATAATCAAAATATAACAATTGAAAGAGCTATTAACGATTTAAATAGAGCAAGATACTCTACACCTACAAGACCTAGCATGAAAGAAACTCTAGAAAATGGAATGTATAACAACGTTTTAAATAAGTTAGAACAAGAAATTCTTTTAAATTCTGAAGGAGAAGAGTTAGAGCTTTACGTGCCAATGCAAGTTTTAACAAGAATAATTAGTGATGAAAATTCATTTAAAGATCCTTTAGGAAAATTTTCTCAAACAAAATTTGTTCAATCATTAAATAATGCTGGTTTATCTGAGTCAAAGTATCTTGAAATGCTAAAAACTGAAGCAAATTTAAAACAAATTTCAACACCATTTGCTATTAATGAACATTATAATGAAAAAATTATAAAAAAAATTATTGATTGGCAAAATGAAATTAGGACTATTGATTACGATGTGTTTCCCTTAGTTGATAAGAAAAATATCAATAAACCTTCAAGTTCGATATTAGAAGAATTTTTCGAACAAAACAAAAATAAATATAAGTTACCTCAAACAAGAAATTTTCAATATATAGAAATAAATCCATCAGATTTCCAAAATAAAATAAATATTACAGATAAACAAATAAAAGAAAAATATGATAACGAAAAATCGACTTACATAACTGAAGAAAAAAGAGAAATATTACAAATAACCACTCAAGATGAACAAAAAGCTATAGACTTTGTTAAGGAAGTAAAAAATAATAACTTTGCTGAAGTTGCAAAGAAGCTGTTTAGATTAACAATGAACGATATTAATCTAGGCCTTTTAAAAAAAGATGATCTACCATCCACAAATAATAATGCTGTTTTTAATGCTAAATTAAACGATATAATTGGGCCAGTTAAATCTCAATTTGGCTTTAATGTCTATAAAATAAATAAGATAATACCTGAAACAAAAAAAGAATTCCTTGAGGTTAAAAAAGAAATCAAAGATAAGTTAATTTACGACCTTTCTGTAGAAATCTTGTTTGAGAAATTAGATACCATTGAAGATATAATAGCAGAAGGTTCAAACATATCTGAAATAGCTTCATCGGATATATTCGATAAAAAATTATCTATAATTGATATTAATAATATTTCTAAAAATGGTTTAATCTACTCATTTGATGAGCAGAAGAAATTTTTCAATCAACCTAATATTTTTCTAAAACAAATTTGGGATGCAAATATTAATCAAATGAGTGAAATTTTTAATACAAAAAATGACACTTATGTTTTATTAACGGTTTTAGAAGAAAATAATGAACTACAACCATCTTATGAACAATCAAAAGAACTTGTATATAAAGACTGGTTAGAAAAAGAATTAATTGTAAAATCAAAAGAAAATGCAAAACAATTATTGCTTAATAAAAATTTTAAGTTTTCAAAAAACATATCAATTAAGAGAGATAGTAAAAAGTTAGATGAGATTAATGATATATACTTAATCAATCAGATTTTTGACATTAGTGGCGATGATATCACTTATTTAAATTCACAAAACAAAATAATCGCAGTAAAACTTTTAAATACTAAGATAGATAATTACGTCTTTGAGAAACAGCTTTATAATCAGATCAATTCGTCATTCTCAAAAAGTTATTTTAATGATTTTGCAAATTTTTACATAAACCATCTTTCATCAAAACATGATTTAAAAAGAAATTATAATGAAATGGAAAGTCTATTAAGGAACACTGAATAACTTATTTAATTTATGTGTTTGGTTAAAAAGTTCTTTCCTTGAGATATTAGACTTTCAATTTCTAAAATTTTTTTGTTGATTTGAAGCTCTTTAATTTCAACATTATCATTTTTGTTTTTATTAATAAAATTTGTTGCTCCTTTTATTGTGAAGCCTTCATCGTAAAGTAACTTTTTAATAAATGATAAATTTTTTATGTCTAAAGAAGAATAGTACCTTCTTCCATTAATGATTTTGTTTGGCTTCGCTAATT
>ERZ807291.2329-NODE-2329-length-28916-cov-289.922248_pt1 | contig 28916 bp, 35 predicted proteins | sample MGYA00521257_ERZ807291 | MGnify/ENA primary metagenome ERZ807291 (study PRJEB31413, sample SAMN03169783) | marine metagenome | biome: Marine; feature: Water; material: Subsurface seawater | place: North Sea | collected 2011-04-28 | depth 1 m m ...
TAGGATTAGCTGGAATGCCTAGAAGATATGCTGATTATCCAGATGCATTTGCTGGTTGGAACTACATATCATCAATTGGATCTTATATATCTGTCCTTGGTCTTGTAGTGTTTTTTGCAAATCTTATTTATGCTTTTTCAAAGAAAAAAGCTGCAGCCCAAAACCCTTGGGGAGAAGGTGCTACAACATTAGAATGGACAGTTCCATCACCACCTAATTTTCATACTTTTGAAGAATTACCAAAGTTTGAAGATGAAGAGGGTGTTGAAAAATCTACAAGTTAATTATTTATTTAGATTTTTTAAACTGAGAATTAATGATCAAGTCTAAACTAAAGAATAGAAATATAAGTCAGGAAGATGTTTTTAATTTTTCTGAGCTCTTTAAGCTAATGAAGCCAAGAGTAATGTCTTTAGTAATTTTTACATGTGCCGTTGGGTTGTTGATGGCTCCAAATGTTGTTCCAACAAAAGATGCTATTATTGCAATTATATTAGTATCTATTGGTGCTGGAGCAGCAGGTGCTTTAAATATGTGGTACGAGTCTGATCTTGATGCGTTAATGACAAGAACTTGTCTTAGACCAATACCAACAGGAAAAGTTAATAGAAACCAAGCATTAGTTTTTGGTATTTCTCTATCAATATTTTCGGTAATTGCTCTTGATTTCTTTTCAAATAGAATATCAGCACTATTATTATTATTTACCATCCTATTTTACGTATTTGTTTACACAATTTGGTTAAAGAGAAAAACTCCACAAAATATAGTTATTGGAGGTGCAGCAGGTGCATTACCACCTGTTATTGGCTGGACTATAGCTACAAATTCTCTTTCTTTAGAACCTTTAACATTTTTTTTAATAATTTTCTTTTGGACCCCATCTCATTTTTGGGCACTAAGTTTATACAAATCAGATGATTATAAAAAAGCAAAAATACCAATGCTTCCTTTAACAAATGGAGTTGAAAGTACAAAATTAAATATATTTATTTATTCTTTAATTATGCTTCCTGTAATTGCTTTACCTTATTTAATTGGCTTTGTTAGTTTGGTATTTTTAATTCCTTCTCTCATTTTAACCTTATATTATAATTATTTATGTTTTGAGCTTTACAACTTTAAAAAAAATAAATTTAATGCAAAAAAAGCAAAATCTATATTTGGATATTCAATTTTATATTTATTTTTGATATTTGTTCTTTTTTTAATAGATAAAATTTTATGATGACACCTGACAAAAAAACTAAGAAAAAAAATATTCTAACTGCTGTAGCAATTTTGGCATTTATGGTATTTCTGTTTCTGTTTACTCTTTATAATGTGGGAGTTTTCGATAGACAGATATGATGAAGAAGAAAACCTTAACACCTGTTTTGCTAGGAGGAGTTTTTTTCTTAATGCTTGGACTTTCTTTTGCAGCAGTTCCTCTCTATGATATGTTTTGTCGAATAACTGGATTTGGAGGAACAACACAAGTATCTAAAGAGGCCCCAAATATCGTGTTGGATAAAGTGGTAAGTGTTAGGTTTGATACTAACGTAAATAATCTTGAATGGAATTTTAAAGCAAAATCTAATGTTATTGATGTTAAAGTTGGTCAAGTTAACAAAATAGAGTTTGAGGTTGAAAATTATGGGGATGACACAAGTTATGGAGTAGCAAGTTTTAATGTTTCACCAACAAGTTTTGGTAAATATTATAGTAAATTAGGTTGTTTTTGTTTTGAAAAACAAGCTCTAAAAGCAGGCGAGAAGGCCACATACGTTATGACATTTTATTTAGATCCTGAGCTTGTAAATGATCCAACTACAAAAAATCTACAAGATGTAACTATGTCTTACACTTTTTTCTCGACAGATTACTATAAACAATCATAATCACGAAAAATGTCAGCTGAAAAAAAACATGATTACCACTTAGTAGATCCAAGTCCTTGGCCTATCTATGTGTCATTCTCTTGCTTAGTGTTAGCAATAGGATCAATTTTCTATATGCATAACGATGTTTCGTGGGGAATGTATCTTGGTTTAGCATTAGTTATATATGGTGCTTATATGTGGTTTAGAGATGTTGTAATAGAGGCAGAACATCAAGGTCATCACACACCTGTCGTTCAAATTCATCATAGATATGGAATGACATTATTTATTGCATCAGAGGTAATGTTCTTTGTTGCATGGTTCTGGGCATATTTTGATATCAGCTTATTTCCAAATGAATTTGTTGGAAACGTTTGGCCTCCTAAAGATATAGAAACTTTTGATCCTTGGGATATACCACTAATAAATACACTTGTTTTATTGCTATCAGGAACAACAGTAACTTGGGCACACCACTCATTAATAGAGGGAGATAGAAAAGGATTTATTCAAGGTCTAACTTTAACTGTTATTTTAGGTTTCTTTTTCACTTTACTTCAAGCTTACGAATATCATCATGCTACTTTTGATTACTCGGGCCACATTTATGGAGCCGTATTTTATATGGCAACAGGTTTTCATGGGTTTCATGTTATAATTGGAACAATATTTCTAGCCGTATGTTTAGCTAGAGCTAAAAAAGGACATTTTACAAAAGATCATCATTTTGGATTTGAAGCAGCGGCTTGGTACTGGCATTTTGTTGATGTAGTTTGGCTGTTCTTATTTGCAGCAATATATGTTTGGGGAAGTTAATAATTAACTCTTGAAGAATAAGTTTCTATTTTCAGTTTTTGTCTATTTTATTATTTTAGTTTTATTATCTCTGGGTTCTTGGCAGCTTTACAGATTAAATTGGAAATTGAATTTGATATCAGAAATTGAAAATTCTTTAAAAAATGATCCAGTTGAATTATCAAAATCTGATAAAAAAAATTATTTAAGGATTAAAACTTCAGGACAAATAGATTTTGATAAACAAATTTATCTATACAACCTAAATAAAAGTGGAAAACCAGGATTTGAAGTAATTAATCCTATTTTAATAGGAAATGAAAATTATTTAATTAATAGAGGGTGGATATCATTTGATCAAAAAGATCAATCAGAAATCAATTTTGTAAATGAAGATAAAATAATTGGAACATTAAAATTACAAACAAAAGCTAGCACATTTAAACCAGAAAATGATATTGAAAAGAATTATTGGTTTACATTAAATAGAGACGATGTTTTTAAGTATACTGGTAAAAATTTTTCAAATTTTATAATTTATTTAAATGGTGATTACAAAACTCCAGAACCTAAAGTGATTACGGCTAATATTTCAAACAATCATAAAAAGTACGCAATTACTTGGTTTTCAATGGCGATTTCAATTCTTTTGATATATTTATATTTTAGAAGGAAAAATTATTAAATGGAATATATAAGCACTCGCAATAGTTCAAAAACTTTTAATTTCAAAGAAGTTTTTATTAAAGGGCTCGCAGATGATGGCGGTCTATTTATTCCAAAAAGTCTAAATAAATTTAGTGAAGCTGAAATAGATAGTTTTAAGAAACTTAGTTATCAAGATTTGGCAAAAAATATTATATTTTCTTTTATTGGTGATTTTATGAGTGAAAATGATTTGAGCAGAATCATTGATAAATCATATTCAGTTTTTAGGGAAAAAAATGTTGTAAAACTTATAAAAGTTGGAGACAGATCTGTGTTAGAGTTATTTCATGGCCCCACTTTAGCATTCAAAGATGTTGCAATGCAATTGTTAGGTAATTTTTATGAATATTATTTAAATAATGAAAATGAAAAAATTAATATAGTTGTAGCAACTTCAGGAGATACTGGAGCAGCAGCAATAGATGCTATCAAGGGTAAGAAAAATGTTAATATTTTTGTTCTTCATCCTCACAATCGTGTTTCATCGGTTCAAAGAAAGTTAATGACAACTGGAAAAGAACAAAATGTCATTAATATTGCTATTAATGGTAATTTTGATGACTGCCAAAATTTAGTTAAATCTATGTTTGCTGATAAAATTTTTTCAAATGAAATTAGAATGTCAGGAGTTAACTCAATTAACTGGGCGAGAATTATTGCACAGAGTGTATATTATTTTTATAGCTATTTTTTAGTAGAAGATAAGGATAGACCTCTGAACTTTTCAGTTCCGACTGGAAATTTTGGAGATGTGTATGCTGGATATTTAGCAAAAAAAATGGGACTCCCTATTAACAAGTTAGTTGTTGCAACTAATCAAAACGATATCTTACATAGAGCAATTTCAAAGGGGAGTTATGAGGTAGAAAAGGTAACAGAAACTATTTCCCCGAGTATGGACATACAAATCGCAAGTAATTTTGAAAGACTTATCTATGATTTAAATGATTGTGATGATGCTAAGACAATTAATGCGATGAAAGATATAAGAGAAAAAGGTAAATACATAATTGATCAAGAAAGATTAAATAAAATTAATACTGATTTTTTATCATCAAAAATGAGCGAAGAGGAAGTTTTAGAAACTATTAAAAAAGTTCATGAGAAATTTGATATTGTTTTAGATCCTCACAGCGCAATAGGCTATGGAGCTTTTGATAAAGTTAACCTAAGTGGAAATAATATAGTTTTAGCTACTGCTCACCCTTGTAAGTTTCCTGATGCAATAAAAAATGCCATAAACTTAAAAGCTGAATTACCAAAAGAACTAATGTATATTTTGAGTGAAAAAGAAAATTTTGATATTATTGATAATAATATCGATAAAGTAAAACAACACATAAAAGAGAGAATTTAATGAATTTAAAAGAAAATGATAACTTACCAAATTCTGAGGTCTTTGTTCTTGAAGAGGGAGAACCAGTTAAAAAAAATATCGAAGATTTAATTAAAAATAAAAAAGTTGTAATATTTGGTCTTCCAGGTGCTTATACCTCGGTATGTTCTGCAAAGCATTTACCCGGTTATGTGAATATGAGTGAAAAATATAAAGAAAAAGGAATTGATCAAATTATTTGTGTTTCAGTAAATGATCCATTTGTAATGAATGCATGGGGAAAAGAGAATAATGTAGGTGATAAAATTTTAATGATGGGTGATCCTTTTTTAAATTTTACTAAAGCAATAGGTGCCGATGTGGATAAAAGTGGGAGAGGTCTTGGCGTAAGATCAAACAGATACACAATGTTGGTTGATGACATGAAGGTTATAAAATTACAGGAAGAAAAAGATACAGGTTCTTGTGAAATTTCAGCTGCTGAAAATTTTTTAGAATTAGTTTAGATTTGCAGCTTTTTTAGCTAGTAAATCAACTTTCTCATTCATTACATTACCAGCATGAGCTTTAACCCAATTCCATTTAACATTCAAAGATTTATTTAAATCATATAACTCAACCCACAAATCTTTATTTTTTACATCTTCTTTTTTTGATGTTTTCCAATTATTTACTACCCAAGTATTAATCCATTCAGTTATCCCAAGTTTCACGTATTGAGAGTCTGTATAAATTTCAATTTGGTCGCTTTGCTTCATCTCTTTGAGTGCTCTAATGGGTGCCAATAGTTCCATTCTATTATTTGTAGTATTTTTTTCACTACCACTTATTTCTTTAATTTCACCATTTATACTTATAATTGCTGCCCACCCTCCATCACCAGGATTTGTTAAACATGATCCGTCTGTATAAATCTTAATCATTAAATTAAATAATTTTTATAAGAGATTAAGTTATTATGTGTAATAAGTTTTTGATAATATTCATTTGGATCTTTAATTTGTATTAAAGCAGTTTTGGGAGTATTTGAATAATCATAAAGTCTAGTAAGCAAATATCTCATTGCAGCACCTCGACATAAAATATTTAATGATTTTTTTTCTTTAAGTGAAATTTTCTTAATACTCTCGTACCCTTTAATTAAATCTTTTATTTTTTGTTTATTAATTTTAAATTTTGATTTTTTATTATCAAAACACAATGCATTGATACAAATAGCTATTTCATACATAAAATAATCATTTGCAGCAAAATAAAAATCAATAATCCCAGATAATTTATTATTTTTAAAAAAAATATTATCAATAAATAAATCACCATGAATAATTCCTGAGGGTAATTTTTTTGGCCACCTTTTCTTAATATCTTTTAAATTGTTTATTAAAAATTTTTCTAAATTATTAAATTTTTTCGATTTAAACTTAATACTTTTTAGCAAAGGATCTAAATTTTTAATACCCATTGAGTTTTTTCTAGTTATTTTAATATTTTTAGTTACAGAATGCATTTGGGCAATTATTTTGCCAACTTCAAAACAGTTTTTTGAGTTGAGTTTACTCTTATCTTTTCCTTCTAAGAAAGAGACAATACAAGCTGTTTTGCTTTTCAATTTTATCAAATAGTTTCCATTATTATTTTTCAAAGGTTTTGGACAACTAATATTAGAATGATTTAATTCATCCATTAATTTCATAAAAAAAGGAATTTCTTTATTAGAAACTCTTTTTTCAAAAATAGTTAATATAAATTTTTTATTTTTGGATTTTAGTAAGTAATTAGTATTTTCAATTCCTTTTTTGATACCTTGAAAACTAACAATCTTTTCAATATCAAATTTATTATTAATGATAGAAATATCTTTTTTATTTATTTTTGTATAAACAGCCATTTAATTTAATTTTTTTGGGATTTTAAATACTACGTCTTCTTTGATTATTTCTACTTCTTCTATAGTTATAGTAAATCTATTTTTTAAATCATTAATAAAATTATCTACTAAAATTTCTGGTGCAGAAGCTCCAGATGAAATTCCAATTATTTTTGAATCTTCAATGTGATCATATGGTATTTCACTTTCGGAATGAATTAAGTACGAATCTAAACATCCTGATTTTTTAGCAACTTCAACAAGTCTCACAGAGTTTGACGAGTTTCTGCTACCAATTATAAAAAACATATCACATTTTTTTGCAATATTTTTAACAGCCATCTGTCTATTTGTTGTTGCATAACAAATATCTTCTTTTAAAGGTTCGCGTATATTAGGAAATCTATTTTTTAAAATATTTATTATTTCTTTGGTGTCATCTATAGATAAAGTTGTTTGCGTTACAAAAGCAATTTTTTTATCTTCATTAATTTTATAATTTTTTGCCTCATCTTCATTTTGAATGAGATGAATACTACCAGCAGGTAATTGACCCATTGTTCCTATAACTTCAGGGTGATTTTTGTGACCTATTAAAATTATATGATAACCAGCTTTATTAAGATTTTCAGCTTCTCTATGTACTTTAGACACTAGTGGACAAGTGGCATCAACATAAGTCATATTATAATTAGTTGCATCAAGAGGTATCTGTTTAGGTACTCCATGAGCTGAAAAAATTACAGGTCTTGTTTTATCCTCAATTTCCTCCAGTTCTTCAACAAATACCGCTCCTTTCTTTTTTAAATCGTCAACAACATATTTGTTGTGAACAATTTCATGACGAACATAAACAGGAGCTCCATATTTTTGTATAGATTTTTCAACAATTTCAATAGCTCTCTCGACCCCAGCACAAAAACCTCTTGGGGCAGATAATAAAATTTTTAATTCTTTATTTTTCATTTTTTTCTAAAAAATATTCCAGCAATATATGTGGAAAGGTTAAAGACGCCAAACCTATAAATATTATTTTTAAAATAGAACTATTAAAACTATAGCTGTCATTTAATAAATAAAAGCCAATTAAGCAAAAAAAAGCTGTCAAAACTGTTAGAGGTAAAGCTTTTTTGCCAAATACTTTTAGTCCATTTATAAAATCGTTTTTATCTAATTCATTAACAAGTGTAATGCTATGTCTGATAGAGTGCAAAAAGCAAAAGTAAATTGTAAACGCAACCAAAGGAGATAGATAATAATTTAATATCAAAATTGAAAAGTAGTCTAAAAAAATAGTAAATTTTTTTATTTCAAATTTTCTTACAAATAAATAAACACTAGATAAAGTGCTTAAAACAATTCCTATTGGTAATATCTTATTAATTTCTATAAATTCTAAAGTTGAATAAAACATCTCATTATCAACCAGTAAAAATTTAAATATAGCTATTGTTTCATTAAAGTGAAAATAAATTGGTGCTAGAATTATCAACAAACCTTTAAAGAAAAAAAGAAATTGATTTAGCTTAGAATTTTCATTGATCAAAAATTGTGTATCTTCTTTGCCGAAATGAAAAGAGGCGACAAGCAAAAAAATAATCAATGAAATAGATGGTGCTAAAATCCATATTATGATTACTGAAATAGCTATTAAAATGTATAAAAAATAAAAGATAGAAATTTTTTCAATATTAAGAATATTAAAAAGTTTTTTACCTTTAACATGGTCTAAAGATCCATGAGATACTCCAATAGTTAGGATTAATAACAAACAAATTAATGGTGAAATATTAAAATTATTAAATTTAAAAATTATTAATGAAAAAATATTAGAAAATAAAAAAAAAACAAAAGAGTGATTTAGATTTATTTTTTTGATTTCATTACTCATACTCAAATTAGTTGTTTTAAAAAAATCCATTTTGGCATTTTAGAAATTATGGATATATCTTCTAAAATATTACTTTTATTAGATAAAAAATTTATAACTGTATTGGGAGAACAATTAAACATTTTATAGAATATTTTTGCCATTTTATCAGGGTTATTTTTTAAAACTTTTAGAAAAATATTGTCTAAAAATTGATATTTTTTTTCTATTGAGAAAATTTTTGCATTTTTTATATTTTCTATATTCTTTCTAATATATCTGCTTTGCGCTTGAATATTTAAGAATGTATATCCAGTGCTTAATCTTGTCATTCCACCAGCAGTTCCAATTTCAATTTGATTTAATTTTTTAATATTAGTTGGATGAAATAAAGGAATGGCACCAGTCTCTTGGAAATTAATCTTATAATTTTTAATCTTTAGTTTGTTTTCAATATAATCTTTTAATTGAATATCATAATCTTTTAATGATGCATTATTAAGGTCAGAAATCCACGTAGTTTCTATGAGTGCCTTTTTTTTGGAGTAGGGTAGCGTATAAAAAAAATGAACACTATTTTTTTGATCACAATCAAAGTCCATCAAATTAAATATTGTTTCATCAAAAAGATCTTTGCTTGTTTCAATTTCTATACCTGAAAAGTGCTGCCATAATTTACTTTTACTATCTGATGTTTCACTCACACTGTTAAAGATGAAAGAATTTTTTGTATTTATTTCGTTAATATTTTTAAAAAAATGAACATTATTATTTTGTTTTAATTTATCAATTATCTTCTGATAAAATAAACCGCTATCAATTGTTTGATAGGGCATATTTTTACATTCAATATGTTTTAAATGATTTGGGATATTAATTGTAAAATTATCCCAGCTTTTTTTAACACAGTCATCAAAATTATGAGATGCTACTTTCCAAAAAGACCACGTTTTATCTTTTTTGTATTCATTCCTAGGTTCAATAATTGCCAAAGATTTATCTTTTAATTTTGAGTGGATATCCAATTCAAAAGCAAGAGATAGCCCAGCACAACCACCACCAATTATTATATAATCAAAGTCTTTCATCTAGATTTAATTCTTCATTAATCAATAAATGATCATGCTCAATATTTTCATCATTTTTATTTATTAATAGTAATTTAATTAAGTCAAAAACAGAAAGAAAAGTTTCTATTATTTTCTCAATATTTGAAACGTAAATTTTTCCAGATTTTCTATAATTTTCTAAGGTTTTCTTTTTTAAAATTTTATATCCAATTTTTCTATAAACTCTTCTAGCTACTAAGATTGAAAATCGAAAGCTTATCGGTATTTCGTTAATTGAGTGAAACGAGTTTTCATAAAATTTTTCTGCAAGCATTAAAGTAGAATGAATTTCTTCAAAATTTTCATTTATATATGATCTATTATTATTTAAATCTTCAATCACGTCTCTTGATATATTTGTTAGCTGCATTGCTATTCCTAAATCAATTGCAGACTTTAATGAGCTTTTTTTACTTACATTTAAAATTTTTGCCATTAATAAGCCAACTGTTCCAGCAACCTTGTAAGAATAAACTAATAACTCTTTTCTAGAGTTCAATTTTACTTTTTCTTTAATATCAGATTTAATGCCTTCAAATAAATCATGAATAATTTTTAAAGAAATATTAAATTCATTTATAAGATCCCACATATTTTTTATAATAGGATCATCAAAATTTTTATTATTAAAATTATTTTCAAAGTTTTTAAATTTATTTTCCTTTAATTCAACTGAACCCTTATCATCAGCTATGTTGTCTATAACTCTACAAAAATCGTATAATGCGGAACACTTTTGATAAGTTTGTTTTGGTAAAAAAAAACCCGCCCAATTAAAAGATTTGGCATAAAGTGACAAGTAATTTTGGTTTGTCATTATAAAATTTTATCTAAAACTTTTGCGGATGATAAAACTCCTGGAACACCAGCTCCTGGATGTGTACCAGCGCCAACAAAATAAAGACCATCATAAATCTCTGACTTATTATGAAATCTGAAATAAGCAGACTGAGTAAATTTTGGCTGAATAGAAAATCCTGAACCAAATTTTGTATTCAGGTCTTTTTCAAAATAATCTGGAGTTAAGTAAAAATCTTCAACAATATTTTCTTTAAGATTTGGCATTAGATCTTTTTCCATTTTATTTATAATTAAACTTTTCATCTTTTCTCCTTCGGTATTCCAATCAATTCCAGATTGGTTATTAGGAACAGGAACCAAAACATAAAAACAGTCATTTCCTTCTGGAGCCATAGATTTGTCTGTAGCTGATGGTCTATGCAGATAATAACTAATGTCTTCGTTTAGTTTTTTCTTATCAAATATATCATCAAGATGTTCTTTGTACTTATTGCCAAATTTTATTGTGTGATGCTCTACATTTTCATAAATTTTTTTTGTTCCAAAATAATATACGAATAATCCCATTGAATACTCCATTCTCTTTTTTTTCCAGTTAAATAAGAATGAATTATTGCTATTTCCGTCTAATAACTTTTCATATACTGCTGGAGGATCAGCGTTACAAATTACAATATCTGCATTTATAGTGTTATCGTTGCTTAACTGAACCCCTGTGATTTTAGTATTTTTTGAAATAATTTTTTTTACCTCATTACCTTTAATTACTTTTATACCAACTTCATTCATTAATTTTTCAAAACCTTTAATTATATTTCCGGTTCCACCCATTGAATAATGAATTCCCCATTTTTTTTCTAAATACAGGATTAATCCATAAATTGAAGTTGTGGTAAAAGGATTACCTCCAACTAAAAGTGGGTGCATACTCAACATTCTTCTTAATTTTTCATTTTTTATATATGAAGATACTAAAGAGTAGACAGATTTGTAGCTTTTTAGTTTTAAAAGAGCAGGTAATTGTTGCATCATCACAAATGGTTTATCAAAAGGAACATCCGCAAGTTCTGTAAAACCTTTATCAAAAATTTTTTTTGTAAAATTTACTAATTTTTCATAACCTTGAACATCTTCTTGACTTAATTCTCCAATTTGAGCTTTCATTTCATTTTCGTTACCTGAATAATTAAATTTAGATCTATCTTCAAAAATAAATTGATACCAAATTTTTAATGGAGATAGTTCAATGTAATCTTTTGGATTTTTCTTAAATAATTCAAATAATTCATTAATAAGATATGGCGCAGTAATTACAGTTGGACCACCATCAAAAGTAAAACCATTTCTTTTAAACACTCTTGCTCTACCTCCAAGATCTTGATGTTTTTCAATTAATGTAACATCGTGACCTTTGGCTCTAAGTCTCAGGGCCGCAGCAATTCCACCAAATCCAGAACCAATAACTATAGAATTCATTTTAACAATTTATAGTTTTTTTGAAAAATTGTAAGGATATTATGAGTTAATCTTCTTCAACTCTTCTTTTGTTTCATTTAAATTTTTTTGAAACACAGCATCAAGTTTTGTTTTATCAACTGATGTAGTAATGATCTTTTTAACAGAATCCACAGCTATTTTAATTGAAGCATCTTTTATTTCTTTTATAGCAGCCTCTTTCATTTGGCTTATCTTATTTTCAGCTAAGTTCTTTTTAATCTCTGAAGATTTATGAAATTTGTCATTTAATTCTATCATTAACTTATCTGAGTCTTTTTTAGCCTCATTAAGAATTTCATTGCTGACTGACTGTGCGGTGTCTAATTTATTCTGAGCATTATCAAGTAAAGTTTTTGCTTCAGTTCTTAATTTTTCGCTTTCATCAATTTCATTTTTAATGTCAGAAATCATTTTATCTAACATTTCAGTAATTTTTTGTGGGATCTTTAGATAGATTAAGCCACCAAAAAAAATTACGAATGATACTGCTACCCAAAATGTTGCATCAATTGCCATAGTATTTATCTCCACTTCTTCTAGATAAATCATCAACAATTGCAGATATGCTGCTATTATTCACTTCAGCACCAATAAGCTTTTGTATTAGTTCTGATGAGGTTTCGATAGCTATTTTGTTGATTTTATCAGGCGCACCGTTACGCAGGGTCTTTATTTCTTCCTCTGCTTTACTTATTTCTTCATCAATTTGACCTTCTAACACTTCTTTTTTAGCATTAATGTCTTTTAAAGCTTTTTCTCTAGCTTGATTGAAGATAGTTTTTGCCTCAAGTTTGCTTTTGGAAATAATTTCCTCATATTCTTTTAGCTTCATTTCACTATCTTCTCTCTGTTTCTCTGCAGCCTCAATATTTTCTAATATCTGTGATTTACGTGTTTCTAAGTTTGCACTTATTTTTGGTAGTATTAGTTTTGACAAAACTAAGTACAAAATACCAAAAGTAAGTGTTAACCAAAAAATCTGTGAAATCCAAAATTCAGGGTTTAATTGAGGCATACCTCCGCTTTCAGCTGCAAAAGCTTCCATCGAAAATAGGAAACTAAAAAATATCGACTGAAAATATATTTTTTTAATCATTAAATTTAAAATGCAAAAAGAATGATTAACGCTACTACTAATCCAAATAATCCTGTTGCTTCTGCAAGTGCAAAACCTAAAAGCAAATTAGGAAACTGTTTTTGTGCAGCAGAAGGGTTTCTCATTGCTCCTGATAAATAGTTTCCAAAAATTATTCCAATACCAACACCGGCACCAGCTAAAGCTATTGCTGCTAAACCTGCTCCGATCATTTTTGCTGCTTCTAATTCCATTATATCCTCCTATGTTAATTAATGGTGTAAATTTAATGCATCATTTAAATAGATGCAGGTTAAGATTGCAAAAACGTATGCTTGAAGAAAAGCAACTAAGATCTCCAAACCTGTTAATGCAACCGAAAAACTTAGTGGAAGCCATCCACCAACTATTCCAAGGCTAATTACAAAGCCTCCGAAAACTTTCATCATAGTATGACCTGCCATCATATTAGCGAATAATCTAACTGATAAACTAACCGGTCTACTTAAGTAAGAAATAATTTCTATTACTACTATCAAAGGGAGTAGCACTGCTGGTACTCCACTAGGCACAAATAATTTTAGATAACCGAAACCATGTTTCATAAAACCGATTACAGTTACACCAATAAAAATAAAAGCTGCTAAAACGAATGTTACAATGATATGACTAGTTACTGTAAAAGTATAAGGTATCATTCCAAACATATTGCAGAATAGCACAAACATAAATAGAGAAAATATAAATGCAAAATATGGTTTTGCTTTTGAACCGGCAGTATCACTTATCATTTTAGATACAAATGTGTAACTAAGCTCTGCCAAGAGTTGAATTTTATTTGGAAGTAATGAACTTTTTTTAGAACCAAGATTAAAAATTAGTAAAATTGCAACAGAACTTATAATCATAAACAAACTAGCGTTTGTAAATGAAATATCAAATGCACCTACCTTAATTTCTGGTCCAATTCTGTAAACATTGAATTGGGTCATTGGATTTGCTGCCATAAATTCTTATCTACTTTTGCATATTTTTTGCAGACCTGATTACATTTGTTATTCCGGCAACCACTCCAACAAAAAAAAATATTAATATAAACCAGGGTCTAGTACCAAAGGTTTGGTCAAAAATAAACCCAATAATTGTCCCAACTGCCACTGCAGCAACTAATTCTGTGCTCAATTTAAAGGCCGCTCCAATAGAAGATGGGTTGTCATCTTTATTATGATGGTTTTTCTTTAAAATCCTCTTTTTTGCAATCTCTAAGCGAGTTTTAAACTGATCTTTTGGCATTTATATAGTTTAGGCAACCATACTCTCTGCTTTTTGTAAATCAACAGCAACTAACTGACTAATACCTTTTTCTGGCATCGTCACTCCATAAAGTCTATTCATTTTAGACATTGTCAGTGCGTGATGAGTTACAATAATGAATTTTGTATTAGTTATTTTTATAAGCTCTTCAAGCAAGCTACAAAATCTTGTTACATTAGCATCATCAAGTGGTGCATCAACTTCATCTAGAACGCAAATAGGAGATGGATTTGTTAAAAATACAGCAAAGATCAAAGATAAAGCGGTCAGGGCTTGTTCTCCACCAGATAATAAAGTTATAGACTGAAGTCTTTTACCAGGTGGACTTACCAACATCTCTAAACCTGCTTCTAAGGGATCATCTGAGTCGACTAATTCTAGTTTTGCATTTCCACCATTAAAAAGTTTTGTATAAACTTCATTAAATTTCCTGTTAACTTTTTCAAATGCTTCAATTAACCTTTCCCTACCTTTTTGATTAAGCTCATTAATGCTATCTTTTAGTTTAACAATTGCAGTTACTAGATCAGAACGATCTTGTTCCATTTTTTTTATTTCTTCTTCATACTTACTCGTTTCTTCATCAGCTTTTAGGTTCACTGATCCCAATTTTTCTCTTTCTTGCTTTTTTTTATCTAAAGTATCTTCTTGATCTACAGGATTAGGTAGATCTTCAACACCATTTAGATTTGAATTTTCTAAAATATTTTCCTCAGTAAGATTAAGTTCTGAATTTATTCTATCTAATAAATCACTTTTTCTTTTTTGCAGACCTTCAATAGTTGCTCCAGAACTTGCTTTTCTTTCTCTAATTTGAATTGACTGTTCTTGAATTTCATTTAATTGAGATCTTAAATTTTCTATTTGTTTATCCGTTTCATCAATAACAGAGTCGTTATCAATTTTCTCTTTATTTGATATTCTTAAATTTTCTGAAATTTGACCCTTTCTTTCAGCTTGAATTTTAGGCTGATTATCTAATTCTTTTAGTTGGTCTAATAATTTATTTTTCCTATCAGTTAATTCTCCAACCATCTTTTCAGAATTAGACAGTAAGTTTTTCCAACTTTCAACTTCAGTTTCTATAGTTTTAATTCTCTCATTACGTTTTATAGACTCATTTTTAATTGATTGATTTTTACTGTATGCATCAGCATATTTTTCTTGAAGTTGTTTTATATTTTGTGACTTTTCATTTACACTCAATAATTCTTCTCTTGATCTTTCATTTTTTAAATCATTTAAAAAATTATCTAACTCCATATTACATCTGTCTAATAAAGTGACTGCTTGATTGATTTCATTACTATCAATTAATTCTTTCACTCTATTAATAGAATTTTTAACATTTTTGATTGGTCCAACACTGATGTTTATTGATCCCTCAGCTATATTAGTTACAACTTCATCAACAGCTTTTTGCTCTTCTTTTAATTTATTTTTGGCATCCTCTAATTCTTCATTGGAAAGTTTTTCTGTTTCGAAATATTTAGAGTCTATTTCTATTAAATCAGTTTTTTCCTCTTTTAGTCTTTTTTCATTAGAGTTAGCATCAATAATAATTCCTCTTTCTCTAGATATGTCTTCATCTAAAGTCTGTAGAGACTTTTTAATACTTTCAATCTCATCTTGTGTTCTTGTATTTTCTTCATCTAAACTTTGAAGCTCAAGGTTTAGTCTTTGAATCCTTGATAAATTTTCAATATTTTTTTCCCTAAGTGGTGAGACTTTATCTGTTGCAGATTTAATCAAATTTTCTATTTCAGATATTTTAGTGTTGAATCCTTCAACTTCTCCCTCTGCCTCATTATTAATTTCATTTTCAATTCTAATCTCTTTATCTATTTCAATTAATTTCAAATAATAAAGACCTGCTTCTATTTTTTTTATCTCTTCAGTAATTAATTTATATTTTGAGGCTTCCTCAGCTTGTTTCTGAAGATTGGCTAGTTGTTTTTCTTGCTGTCTTCTTAGTTCATCAGCTCTTTTAAGATTATTTTCTGCAGCCCCCAATCTTAATTCAGCCTCATGCCTTCTAACATGTAAACCAGAAATTCCAGCAGCTTCTTCTAAAATAGCTCTTCGGTCAGTTGGTTTTGCAGTCACTAATGCACCAATACGTCCCTGACTAATCATTGAAGGTGAATGAGCACCAGTTGATAAATCTGCAAAAAACATTTGTGCATCTCTTGCTCTTACTTCTTTATCGTTAATATAAAATTTTGAGCCTTTATCTTTTTCTATTTTTCTTCTGACACTTATTTGATCCAAATCACGATATTGAACTGGTCCTTCATTATTTTTATTTTCTACATCAATTGAAACTTCTGCGATATTCTTTGAGGCTTTATTGGAGGTTCCTGAAAAAATTACATCTTCCATTCCTGATCCACGCATGCTTTTTGCAGAGGTTTCTCCCATGACCCACCTTAGGGACTCAACTATGTTTGACTTTCCACAACCATTAGGTCCAACAATTCCAGTGAGACCCTCTTCAATTAAGAAATTTGTTTTATCAGCGAATGATTTAAATCCATTTAATTGGATTTTTTTAAACTCCATGCACTAACTTATATCAGTTTTTCTAGAGCTTTTTTTAAATTTTTATAAGTTAGAGTTTTTTCAAACTTTTGATTATTGATTATTATCGTAGGAGTAGCATTAACATTGAAGTTTTTTACCCCATCGATTCGATCATTTAAAACAAAATCCTCGATTTCTTTGTTATTTATGCAAGTTTCAAAATCAACATCAATTCCTTCACTAGTTAAAAATTTCTGAAGATTTTTATTTGCTTCTTGGACAGAACTACCTTTGACCCATTTTTGTTGGTTTGCATACAATGTATTTAAAATTTTCGAATCACCATCATTTTTACATTGTGAAACTTTTGCAGCATTAAAAGCCGCAACATCTAAAGGGAAGTGTCTAAATTCAATTTTAGCTAAACCTGTATCAAGATAATCTTTTTTAAGTCCAGGATACACATCTTTATGAAAATTTGCACAGTGACTACAAGTTAAAGATTCAAAAGCAATTATAGTTATTTTTGCGTCTTTACTTCCTACAACAATTCTTTTTACTTCCTCTGCGCTAATAGCTGAAATGGTGCTAAAAAAAATTGTTAAAATAATTATAATTTTTTTCATTTTTCTTTAAATACTTTAGTTAATTCAATAAGTGATTTTTTAATTTTATCATTTTTAACATCATTAATTTTACTTTGGTATTTATTAATTGCGACATTTTCACGATTAGCTTCTTTCTTAAAAAAGATTTTTTTCTCATCATCAAAGCTAATAAATTTAAGCTTTTCTACAACTGAATAACCAAAAAAACTGTTCATCTTGTCTAAAATTTCTTTTTTAGAATATTCTAAATCAACTTCATGACCTCTTTTCACCATTACCAATAAAGTACTTACTCCAAACCTGTTAGAATTCTTAAATGTCTTTGGATAACAAACTTTAAATAACTCATCTCCAACAATATATCTCCAGTTACTTAGTGTTTCAGAATATATATGACCCTTTTTATTGATGATTTTTTTTACATTTTTAGGCAAAGTGTCTTTAAAAGATCTTAAACCTTGAATGGTGACATTTCCACGCTTAGTGTTATTTTTAAAATGCATATGAAAGATCAAACAATATCAAATAAAATTCTTAATTGGTACGATATTAATAAAAGGTCATTACCTTGGCGAAAAAAAACTTCTTCAAAAAAAAAGCAATATTACACCCTGGTTAGTGAATTTATGCTTCAACAAACTCAAGTTATAACGGTGATACCCTATTTTAATCGATTTATTAAAAATATTCCCAATTTAGAAGCTTTAGCCAGTTTTGAAAATCGAAAACTTTTTAAACTATGGGAAGGACTTGGTTATTATTCAAGAGCTAGAAATTTAAAAAAAACTGCACAAGTTATTATTAAAGATTTCAATAAAAAATTACCTAATGATTTTTTAGACTTAAAATCATTACCTGGTATTGGAGATTATACAGCAAGCGCAATATCAGCTATTGCATTTAATATGCCCATTATCCCCTTAGATGGCAATATCGAAAGAGTTTTAAAAAGATATTTATATTTAAAAAAAGAAAGTCAAATTCAAAAAGAAAATTTAATCAAAAGTAAAAAAGTTTTAGGAACATCAAGTAGATCTGGTGATTATGCTCAAGCTTTGATGGAACTAGGTGCACTTATTTGCAAACCCAATAATCCTATTTGTGAAAAATGTCCAATCTCAAAAAACTGCAAATCTTTTACTAAGAAAGATTTTACTTTAACTAAAATTAAAAAAAACAACAAAGATAAATATTTTTTATTAAAGGTTTATAAAAAAAATAATAAATATTTATTAGTCAAAAATACAAATTTTAATTTTTTAAAAAATTTTAATATTTTTCCAATGAAAGAATTAACTAAGCCTAAAAACTTTAGCCAAAATTTAAGTGTTAAAATGTCTAATATGAATATGAATATCAAAGTTGAAAATCATAAGATGAATAAACCAATACCCTTTTCTTATTGGATTAATCCTGAAAAATTAAGTGATTATACTTTGCCAACATTTACAAAAAAAATTGTTACATATTTGGAAAAAAACAAATGAAAAAAATTGCAATAATAGGAGCGGGGATTTCTGGTTTATATATTGCAAATTTATTCAAAGATCATTCTGATTACCAGGTTAGTATTTATGAAAAAAATACTGCAATCAACTTAGATGAAGGATATGGGATACAGCTTTCAACCAACAGCATTAAACTGCTTAATAAAATTGGATTTAATACTTTAGAAAATAAAGATAAATTTCACCCAGAAAAAATAGATTTTTATACAATTAAACAAGAAAAAAAAATATGTGATCTGAATATTTCAGAGTTTAATTCTGAAGATTGTAAGTACACAACACTAAAAAGATCTAAATTAATTGAATTTTTAAAAGATAGAATAAACAGTAATATAATTAAGTACGATCATAATATTGAAAAAATTGAAAAAAATAATGATCAAATAAATTTAATTTTTAATAAAAAAAATAGAGTAATTTGTGATTATCTAATCATTTCTGATGGTGTTTTTTCTAAAGGCAAATCATTAATTTCTAATAATAAAATAAAACCTGCTTATAATAATTCAATTGCAATTAGGGGTAATATTTCAAAAAATAATCTTAATCATTTAAATAAAAAAAATATCTCTTTATTTATGGGGCATGATTTTCATTATGTTACCTATCCAGTAAATAATGACAATGAACCATGTAATTTCATTGGAGTTTTAAAATACAAATTAACTACAAATGAGCTTAATAATTATGATCTTTTTAAAGAGAAAACTTTTGTAAGAGCTATTAAAGACAAACTAAAAAATAAAATTTCAACAATTATTCTAGATAATATTGATAACTTTAAATGCTTCCCTGTTTTTGTTAGTAAAGGTTATCTTAAGCCAGGTAAAAATATCTTTTTAGTGGGAGATGCTTTTTTTGCCTTCCCACCTTCATTTGCCCAAGGAGCATCACAATCTATTGAGGGTGCATCAGAACTATTTGATAACATTGTAAATAAAAAAAGCAATTTCTATGATAATAGGGTTAAAAAAGTAAAAATGATTAATAACAGATCAAAATTAAATCAATTTGCTTTTCATTTATCTAACCCGATTTTAATTTTTTTTAGAAATATCAGTTTAAAATTATTAACAAAAAATAAGAAATTTTTAGAAAATTATTTAGGTAAAATTTATAAGAATTAATTTTTTGAAATTAATCTTTGTCTTAGATAATCAATTGGATGTATTCTTCCATTAATATCACAATGCCAATAAGTCCAGCCATTACAGCTTTCAGCACCTAAAATTGTTGCAGCTACTTTATGAATAGATCCTTCAGCTAGATTATGTTTAATGCTTCCATCTGCCATTATTCTTGCTGTAATTTTTTTCTTATGATCAAAAATATTTGTACCAGGCTTAATTATGCCAAGTTCCACTAGAGAACCAAAAGGTATTCTTGGTTTAGTTCGATTATTTTTTAAGGTATCCAATAAATCATCTTCAATTTTTTTTGTATTTTTTATTCTTTGTTCAGCAGCTTTAAAATAACTTTTTTCTTTTTCTATACCGTAATAATATCTGCCTAATTTTTTAGCTACAGTAGCTGTAGTTCCAGATCCTAAAAATGGATCTAAAATCATGTCATCTTTATTTGATGATGCTAGTAAAACTCTATGAAGTAGAGACTCTGGTTTTTGTGTTGAATGAACCTTTTTGCCATTTTTTTTAAGTCTTTCAGATCCATTACAGATGGGCAAATTCCAGTTAGATCTCATTTGTAGATCGTCATTTAAACATTTTAATGATTGATAATTAAAAGTGTATTTTGATTTCTCACTTTTTGAAGCCCAAATTAAAGTTTCATGTGCATTCGTAAATCTTGTTCCCCTAAAATTTGGCATCGGATTATTTTTATTCCATATCACATCATTTAAAATCCAGAATCCTAAATTTTGAATGGCTGTTCCTACTCTAAATATATTGTGATAACTACCTATGACCCAGATAGCTCCATCCTTTTTTAAAATTCTTTTACACTCGGTTAACCATTCATATGTAAATTCATCATATTTTTTAAAATTTTCGAATTGATCCCATTTATCATTAACAGCATTGACTTTAGATCTGTCGGGTCTAGTAAGCTCACCTTTTAACTGTAAATTGTATGGTGGATCTGCAAAGATCAAGTCAAAAGTTTCGCTTGGAATTTTTTTTAACTCTTCGAGACTATCCCCATTAATAATTTTGTTTTTAAAATTAGTTTCCATTTGTATAAAATAATTAGACTCCAAATGGATTCTTGGGTCAACCTGAGATTGAATTATTTGGATTCGATTTGTGGCGACTTAAAAATAAGCAACTAGATATTGTGTGTCTTAAATTTCGATACAGGAGAAAAGGTTTTTCTATGATGCTTATTAATACCAAGTTTTTTGATTGCCTTTAAATGCTGTTTAGTTCCATAGCCAAAATTTTGATCCCATCCATATCCTTTATTGTTCTTAGCAAGTCTAGTTATAAATTTATCTCTTGAAACTTTAGCGATTATAGAGGCTGCTGATATTGAAGGAATTTTTTGATCACCCTTAATTACTGCTTTTAATTTATAATTTTTTAAATCAGGAACTTTATTTCCATCAATTAAAATATGAGATGGTTTTTTTTTCAGTTTTTTTACTGCTCTTTTCATAGCAAGTAAACTTGCTTGTAAGATATTAATCTTATCTATTTCTTTTACAGAGGCCTTACCAATTGCCCAAATAGAATTTTTTTTTATATAATTGGATAATAATTCTCGATTATTCTTATCAATACTTTTAGAGTCTTTTAATAATTTTTTATCTATTGATTTATTTAAAATTACAGCAGCAGCATAAACAGGACCTATCAAACTACCTCTTCCAACTTCATCTACACCAGCTATAATTTTCATTTAAATTGCAATTAAGTGATAAATTAGTAATCCCACTAAAACACCTTTTATAAACGAAATCCATAGAAGACCATAATTAGAAATATTTAGTTTTTTCTTCCACCAAGAAATATATCTCTCATGTAGTTCGATCATTTTTATTTAAATAACAATCTTCATTTCACTAATTTTTTGTTTAATTTTTTTCAAATCTTCCCAAGAATATTTTTTATTTTCTGGAAATCTAATTAGATAAGATGGATTAAATGATATCATCACTGGATAAGTTTTATTTTTTAATATTGTTTCTTTCCATTTACCTCTTTCAGAGGATATTTTGGTATTAATGCCTGTGACAGCCTCCATTGCCGAACTTCCCATTAAAAAAACAATTTTTGGATTTATAATTGAAATATGTTCTTTTAAGAAAATTGAATATCTTTTTATTTCTTGAGATGTAGGCTTTCTATCCTCAGGAGGTCTAAAGTTGATCGCGTAACTGCAATAAATATTTTGTCTATTAATGTTTATTGCTAACAGCATTTTATTTAATAAATCTCCAACTTCTCCTTTAAATGTTGTGCCAGATTTATCCTCTTCAGGTCCTGGAGCTTCACCAATTAACATAATTGGACTATTTATGTTTCCATCACCTAGGACAAGATTTTGAGCATTATCTTTTAAATTGCAATTTTCGATTGAATTTATTTGTTTTTTTAATTCATCTAGAAGTTCAGCTTTATTAGCTTGATTAAAATTATCGCTATTCTTGATAATGTTAAATCTATTTATGGGCTTATCTTGAAACACAAAGTTTGGCTCTATAGTATTTAATAACTCCTCGTTGAATTTGCCTTTTTGATTTATCACTTTTTTAGTCATAGAATGATTAAATGTATAATAATCTAATAAAAATATTAGTAATCTTATCTGTATTCTATCAGACCCCTGTATATTCTAAAAGTGCTAGTTTTAACGACTTTAATTCAAGAGATTTAACAAATTATTTTTCTGGAATAATTGCATATGAAAATAAGAATAATACTGATGCTTTAAAATTTTTTAATGCTTCTAAAATCTTAATCAACAAACATGACTCATATTTGAAAAGATATGTTTATTCTTTAGTTCTAGAGAACAAGGTAGCTCAAGCTATTAATATAATCAATAACAGCAAGGATAAAAATAATATTGATTTTTTTAATGCTTATATTCTTTTAGCAGTAGATAGTTTAAAAAAGAATAATTTTAAAAAAGCTGATGAGTATTTAACTCAAAGTTTAAAATTTCAAGATCAGAGAAGATTTAATTTAGTAATATCTGAAACTTTAAGACAATATGTCTATACATTTAAAAATAAGAAAATTTTATCTAATAAACAAAATTTTGGAAATTTATCTTTAATAGCTCAAACATTTCAAAAATGCTATCTTCAAGAGAATAACACAGGATCTTTTTTTTTAAATTTGATTAACAATCAGCAAGGAGATTATTCTAGATATATATTTTTTTATATTAATTATTTAATAGAAAATAAAAAAATAGATGAAGCTAGAGCGGTTGCTGAACAACTTGAATATATAAATTCTACACTTTTATTAGCTCAAAGTAAGAGTTGGATAGATAATAATAAATTTAAAGAATTTAATAAAATTTTTAAATGTAATAATCATAATGATATTGTAAGTGAATTTTTATTTTTAATTTCAAATCTCTATTCATCTCAGGATGATTTTGAAAAATCAAATTTTTACTTAAATTTATCAAGTTATTTAAATCCAAAGTTCACATTCAATTTATCTCTTGTAGCTGAAAATTTTTATTTAAATAAAGAATATGACAAGGTTAAAACAGTTTTAAAAAACTTTAATAAAGATAATGAGTTTTATTATTGGTTTAGAATTAAAAAAGAAACCCAAATAATCATTAAAGAAAAAGGTTATGAAGATGGAATAAACTTTATAAGTTCAAAATTTAATAAGATTGATGATCCAAATTTAAAAATAGTTTTTGACGTTGCAAATTTCTATAAGAATTCAAAAAAGTATGAAAAAGCAATAGATTATTATACGCAAATTATTTCATCTTTAGGCAATGAGACAGACATAAAATCTGACTTACTGTATAGAAGGGGTGGAAGTTATGAGAGATTAGGCAACTACAAAAAGTCAGACGAAGATTTATTACACTCGTTAATAATTAATCCAGATGATGCATATGTTCTTAATTATTTGGCGTACTCATGGTTAGAGAGAGATTATAAAATTGATGAGGCTTTTAAAATGCTTGAAAAAGCATACGCATCTAGAAGTAATGATCCTTACATTATAGACTCAATCGGTTGGGCTTATTACTTGATAGACAATTATGTTGAAGCGGAAAAATACCTTAAAAGAGCTGTAGAATTAATGCCACAAGATCCAACAGTTAATGATCATTATGGAGATATTTTATGGAAATTGAATCGAAAAATTCAGGCAAGATATTTTTGGAAAAATGTTTTAAGCCTTGATGATACCGATGAAGAGATAAGAGAAAATGTAAATATTAAGATGATAGAGGGTCTTAAGAATTCCTAAATGAGCGCTATTCAAGTTAAGTCACATGCTAAAATTAATTTAGCACTAAATATTACAGGTAAACTGGCCAAATTACATAAGATTGAAAGCATTGTTTCATTTATTAACTTACATGACTTAATTTTTATTAAGCAAATTAAAGAACCCAATCATCGAATTTATTTTTATGGAAATTTTTCACAGAAAATTAGTAAAAATAATACTGTTGAAAAGCTTTTTAAAATTCTTGATGAAAAAAAATTATTAAAAGATAAAAAATTTCAGATTAAGATTAAAAAAAATATTCCACAAAAGGCAGGGCTAGGTGGAGGATCAATGAATGCAGCAAGTATTTTAAAGATTTTATTAAAAAAAAAAATTATCAAAGCCAGTCAAAAAAAAATAAAAGATATTTCAAATGCAATTGGTTCTGATGTAATTTTAGGAGTCGATAATAAAAGTGCAGTGTTAAAATCTAACAATATTATTAAAAGATTTTCTAAATGTCCAAAATTTTATACTCTTTTGGTTAGACCAAATTTTGGTTGCTCTACAAAAGAAATTTATTCAAGAGTAAAAAAAATTACAAAATCAAAATTTACCAATCCTAAAAGATCTATGTTTAAATATGGATACCTATTTAAACAAGCGAATGCTTTGGAAACTGTTGCGTTTTCAAGATATCCAAGACTTAAAAAAATTAAATCTTTTTTAGAAAATTTAAATCAACCATTATTTGTAAGAATGACAGGCTCTGGTTCAGTAATAGTTGCCTATTATCAGTCAAAAAAAGATTGTGAATTGGCAAAAGTTCAATTTAAAAGAAAATTTGAAAATTATTGGTGCAATACATCAAAAACTCTATAAATTTTATTTTTTTGTGTTATACGAATTTAATATTGGGGCGTAGCCAAGTGGTAAGGCACTGGTTTTTGGTACCGGCATCCTAGGTTCGAATCCTAGCGCCCCAGCCATATATGGATAAATTTTTAGATAAAATTTTTTTTAGATCACGAAATCTTGATTATATAAGTCAAAATCTTAAAGATATTACCAATCAAACACCAGCAAATAAAATATTTGAAGCCATTAATAACTATTCAGAAAGTAGTGAGGTTAGATATGTAGGTGGCTGTATTAGAAAAGTTATAAACAAAGAAGTAGTTGATGATATTGATTTAGCAACAAACTTAAAACCCAACGAAATCTGTGAAGCTTTAAAAAATAAAGATATAAATTTTTATGAAACTGGTATTGAGCACGGAACAGTGACTGCAGTAATTGATGAATACAAATATGAAATTACCTCTCTAAGAAAAGATGTAAAAACAGATGGAAGACATGCAAAAGTTGAATTTTCTCTAGACTGGAAAGAGGATGCGGCGAGAAGAGACTTTTCGATAAATTCAATTTATTCAGATGCAAGGGGAAATTTATTTGATCCAAATAATGGAAAAAAAGATTTAGAGGAAGGTTTAATTCATTTTATAGGTGATGCGGAAAGCAGAATTAAAGAGGATTACTTAAGAATACTTAGATACGTTCGTTTTTTTCTAAATTATTCAAATCACAAACACAAACCTGAAATAATTAAGATTATAAAAAGAAATATTGGTGGAATATCTAAATTATCTAGTGAGAGATTGATAGATGAATTTAAAAAATTAACAAAATCGCATGGTTTTGTAAAATTGTTTCAAGACAATGATAGTTTAGAGATTATAGAGATTATTTTTCCACAATTAAAAAATTTAGCAAAATTTAAAAAACTAAATACCCATGCTAGAGATAATTTATTTAAAATTGATTTTATTTTTTTACTATCACTGATGATAGTTGATGGAACTGATAATACTGATTATTTTTTATATAAGTTTAATATATCTAAAAAAGATCAAAAAAGATTAAAATTAATTGATTTCTTTTATAAAGAAAAAACTAATCTTAAAAATTTTACAGAAAAAAATTTTAATAAAATTTTTTATTTCAATGGTAAACAAGCTGTAATCGATATAATTAATTTTAAATTATTTACTTCTAATAAAGTTGAAAAAAAACTGATAAAATTAATAGAAGTTTACAAAGATAAAGTAATTCCAACAATGCCAATAGGAGCTAATACACTTATGGCAAAGTATAATATTCCTGAAGGAAAAATATTGGGCAATAAGTTAAAAATGATTGAAGAAGCTTGGGTGGAAAATGGATTTACTATTTCTGAGAAAAATATTCAAAAAATTGCTAAAGGTTAAATATATTTAACGTCCTTAATTTCAAAATTTTTAGTTCCAGCAGGAGTAGTGATCTCAACTAGATCGTCTTTATTTTTTCCAATTAATCCTTTTCCAATTGGGGATTGAAAAAAAATTAGTTTTTGTTTTAAATCGGCCTCATCTTTTCCTACAATTTTGTAGCTAATTTTTTCACCATTATCTAGGTTTTCTAAAAACACAGTAGAGCCAAAGATTACTTTTCCATCATTATTTAATTTTGTAACATCAATAACATTAGCTCTTGCAATGATATCATTTATTTCTGTTATTCGACCTTCGCTATGAGATTGTTCCTCTTTAGCTGCATGGTATTCTGCATTTTCTTTAAGGTCACCATGTGATCTTGCTTCTGCAATTGCAGCCACAATTTCAGGTCTCTTTTTTTCTTTTAAAAAAACTAATTCTTCTTTTAGTTTATTCAATCCATTCAATGTTATTGGTTCTTTATCCATTTATTATTTCCATTTAGCAATCGGAGGTAATGACATCAATATACCCTCTACATTTCCACCAGTTTGTAAGCCAAATTTAGTTCCCCTATCATACAATAAGTTAAATTCAGCGTATCTACCTCTTTTAATATACTGCATCTCTTTATCTTTTAAAGTCCATTTTTTTTTAATTTTTTTTTCTATTATATTATTAAATATCATTTGAAATGTAACTCCAACGTCTCTTACAAATTTAAAATCTTTTTCAAAGTTATCTTTTTTATAATCAAAAAAAATTCCACCTATTCCTCTTGCTTCATTCCTGTGTGGTAAGAAGAAATATTCATCACACCATTTTTTGTATTTTTTATAATAATTTTTATTGTGACGATCACACATTTTTTTTAATGATTGATGAAATATATTTTTTTCCTTATCATCTTTAATAGCAGGTGTTACATCCATACCGCCGCCAAACCAATTTTGTGTAGTACAGATATATCTAGTATTAAAATGCATAGCAGGAATATGAGGATTTTGCATGTGCATTACTATTGAAATACCAGAAGCCCAAAATCTTGGATCTTTACTAGCTCCAGGAATATTTTTTTGAAATTGTTTTGGAAATTTTCCATAAACTTTTGAAAAATTTACTCCTACTTTTTCAAAAACTTTTCCATTTGTAATAATCCTATATTCACCACCTCCCTCATCTTTTTTTTTACTTCTTTGCCATGAGGTTGATTTAAATTTTATTTTATTTTTTTCTAATCTGCTAATATCATCACAGATTGCATTTTGAAGTAGCTTAAACCAATTACTTGCTAAGTCTTTTTTAATTTCAATATCCATTTTATAATAATTTAGTTTGTCTTAAGCTTTCTGCCAAAACAATTGCAACTGAAGATGCAATATTTAAAGACCTAGCATTTTCGTTCATTGGTATCTTTAAGCGATCAGCAATTGATTGATGTATGCTTTCTGGTACTCCGGCACTTTCTCGACCAAATAATATTGTATCATTTTTTTGAAATTTAAATTTTAAGTATGAAATAGATGCTTTTGTTGTCATCAGTATTACTCTATGATTCTTTTTTGTTTCAAAAAATTTTTCTGCACTTTGATGTATCGCAATTTTATCTAAATCCATGTAATCCATTACCACTCTTTTAAACCTTTTATCACTTAGATGAAAACCGCATGGCTCAATAATTTCAAGTTTAGCCCCTAAACAGGCGCATGTTCTAATTATTGCTGCTGTATTTTGAGGAATATCTGGTTCATACAATGCAATATTAGGTCCTTGGCTCATAATTATGTGTCATTCTTTCAGTAGAAAAAAAACTATTATCTTATAAGAAATCGTATATTAAGTAATTTTTTAACAATAATATTTAAAAAAATGTCAGATAAAAAGCCTAAAAGAAGAGAGTTTCTATTTACCGCCTCATATGCAGTTGGAGCAGTTGGTGTTGGAGCAGTAGTTTGGCCATTAGTAGATCAAATGAATCCAGATGCATCTGTAAAAGCACTAGCAAGCACAGAAGTTGATGTAAGTTCAGTTAAACCTGGAAATACAATAACAGTGCTTTGGAGAGGTAAACCAGTTTTTATTAGAAGAAGAACCCCAGAAGAAATTTCAGATGCTAAATCAGTCAAAATGGAAGATCTAATCCATCCTGAAAAAGATGAAGATAGAGCCAAAAACCCCGAGTGGTTAGTAATGGTTGGTGTTTGTACTCACTTAGGCTGCGTGCCATTAAATGATAAAGGTGACTATAATGGATGGTTTTGCCCATGCCATGGATCTCATTATGATACATCTGGCAGAATAAGAAAAGGTCCCGCACCTTTAAACATGGAAATTCCAAAATATGAGTTTGTCAACGCTAATACAATTAAAATTGGATAATTAATATTATGAGTGATCACGAATATACACC
>ERZ807291.2334-NODE-2334-length-28892-cov-5.692236_pt1 | contig 28892 bp, 28 predicted proteins | sample MGYA00521257_ERZ807291 | MGnify/ENA primary metagenome ERZ807291 (study PRJEB31413, sample SAMN03169783) | marine metagenome | biome: Marine; feature: Water; material: Subsurface seawater | place: North Sea | collected 2011-04-28 | depth 1 m m ...
GGGAGTTAAGCCTGCATTAGCAAGCACGACTTTGTACTGTTCAGGACTAAACTGGCCGTCGATCTGGAACGCCTCTACCTCCGCCACTATCTGGCCAATCGCACGATCTGTCGCGCTGAGTCCCAGCCGCTCGGACTCCTGCAGCAGTAATTCTCGATCGATAAGCGTTTCTAGCGCTCTCGGACGTAGCCGATCATCCTCTAGCATTGCTGGGTCGATGTTGTCACCAAAAATCTGCATAAGCTGGCGCTTTTGACCGTCGACCGCGAATTCCAGCTCCTGAGGAGAAATCTCCGTCCCGTTAACTTCGGCCACTGACGTGCCTGAACCGCTGGGGAGCATCGACTCGAGCCCGAAGCCCGCGAAGGACAGAATAATAAAAAAGATTACGGCCTTGATGGCTTTGCTTTGTACGCCGCCTCTTATTGACTGAATCACCATCTCTAATACCAAAAGAAAAAAGGCGCTTTCAAAGCGCCTGAGTAAACGTTTACCAGCCGCGGGCCCACCGAGGGCTCACGAACTAGACAGCTGAATGTTAACCGTTAACGGCGTCTTTAAGCGCTTTGCCGGCCTTAAAACCAGGAACGATTGAAGCTGCGATTTGAATGGTCTCACCGCTGCGAGGGTTACGACCTTCGCGAGCAGCACGGTGCTTTACAGAGAAGGTTCCAAAGCCCACTAGCGAGACAGTGTCTTGCTTAGTCAGAGCACCAGTAATCGCTGCAATGGCGGCGTCAAGGGCTCGACCAGCAGAAGCTTTAGAGAGATCCGCTTCAGCGGCAATGGCATCAATCAATTCATTTTTGTTCACGTAAAAACCCCTTTGTTTTGCTTTTTAGAATAAAGGACCAAGGCCCCAAATGAGTTTGGAGAGCATAGACCGGCGGAGACCTTTAGGTCAACAGCCGAAGCACCATCTAATGGGCATGAGGGCGAGATTTATCGCCATCTTCCCCTGCAGATGCTATCCCAGGCAATTCAGCTAAGAACTCCTCATCGGTTAAAGGATCAGGCATACGCTCCAGCGCAATCGCTAACACCTCGTCAATCCATTTAACGGCTTTGATTTCAAGGTTGGCCTTGATGTTGTCCGGCACCTCTTGTAAATCGCGTTCGTTCTCTTTGGGTATGATAACCGTCTTAATACCGCCTCGACGTGCCGCGAGTAGCTTTTCTTTTAAACCGCCAATAGGTAGAACTTCACCTCTAAGAGTAATCTCGCCCGTCATCGCTACATCAGCGCGCACTGGAATATCTGTACAGACGCTGACAAGCGCGGTGCACATTGCGACACCCGCACTTGGCCCGTCTTTAGGCGTAGCGCCTTCGGGTACGTGAATATGCATATCGTGCTTATCGTGATACGCCGCGGGAACACCGAGAGCTTGCGATCGAGAGCGAACGACAGTCATCGCAGCCTGAATCGACTCTTGCATCACATCGCCCAAAGACCCGGTTTTCACTAAACGACCTTTCCCAGCGATGGAAACCGTTTCAATGGTTAGTAGCTCACCACCCACAGACGTCCATGCTAAACCAGTGACTTGGCCGACTTTATTTTCCTCTTCCGCAATACCAAAGTTGTGTTTGCGAACACCCAAGAGGTCCGACAGCATGGCCGCTGTGACTTCGGTGTTACCCGATAGGACGCCCATGGTAAAGCGCTTAACCATTTTCCGACACACCTTAGCGATCTCTCGCTCTAAAGCACGAACACCGGCTTCGCGCGTGTAGTAGCGAACAATATCGAGGATTGCATCTTCGGCGATCGCGATTTCATCTTTCTTAAGGCCGTTCTGCTTTATCTGCTTAGGCACCAAATAACGCTGCGCAATACTGAGCTTCTCGTCCTCGGTATAGCCGGGGATACGAATAACTTCCATACGATCAAGTAACGGCCCAGGGATGTTCATAGTGTTCGATGTACAAACGAACATCACATCTGACAAATCGTAATCAACCTCTAAATAGTGATCGTTAAAGGCGTGATTCTGCTCAGGATCAAGAACTTCAAGCATCGCCGACGATGGATCGCCACGGTGGTCCATGCCCATCTTATCGATCTCATCGAGGAGAAATAGCGGATTACGAACGCCGGCTTTCGCCATTTTCTGAAGCAATTTACCCGGCATCGAACCAATATATGTTCGCCTGTGCCCACGGATTTCCGCTTCATCACGAACACCACCTAGAGCCATACGAACAAATTTCCGATTCGTAGAGCGCGCGATCGATTCACCAAGAGACGTCTTACCAACTCCAGGAGGCCCCACAAGGCAAAGAACGGGACCTTTTACTTTACGGACACGTTTCTGTACCGCGAGGTACTCGAGGATGCGGTCTTTGACCTCTTCGAGTCCGAAGTGATCCTCATCCAAAATGCGCGCGGCGCGCTTTAAATCGTGCTTTACCTTGCTACGCTTGGCCCATGGGACTCTCACCATCCACTCGATGTAGCTACGGACCACTGAGGCTTCTGCCGACATAGGAGACATCATTTTGAGCTTAGCGAGCTCAGCTGAGGCTTTCTCATGGGCCTCTTCTGGCATTTGAGCATCGTCAATTTTCGCCTGAAGCTCGTCCGCCTCATTGGGCGCGTCATCCATATCGCCCAATTCTTTTTGAATCGCTTTCATCTGTTCGTTGAGGTAATACTCGCGCTGGCTTTTCTCCATCTGCTTTTTAACGCGCCCGCGGATACGTTTCTCAACGTGGAAGAGGTCTATCTCTGCATCCATGAGCTCAAGCAGGCGATCTAAACGGTCGCGAGTTGGCGCTATTTCTAGTATTCGCTGCTTTTCCTCTAAATCCACGCTCATGTGCGCGGCGATGGTGTCAGCAAGGCGACCGGGCTCATCAATACCTGAAAGCGAGGTCAGCACCTCACTAGGTACCTTCTTACTCATACTCACGTATTTTTCAAACTGCTCGACAACCGTTCGAATGAGCGCTGGAGCATCTGCCTCGGGAACATCATCGCTCTCTATCTGGCGCACATGGGCCACGGTGTAATCACCGTCGTCATCCATCGACTCGATAGCGGCGCGGAAATCACCTTCCACTAAAACCTTAATAGTGCCGTCTGGCAGCTTCAGTAATTGCAGAATATTTGCAACCGTACCGACTTGATGTAGATCATCGACACCGGGGTTGTCATCAGCAGCGTTGCGCTGAGCGACCAACAGCACCTGCTTGTCCCCCGCCATGGCCTGCTCAAGGGCCTCGATAGACTTCTCGCGGCCAACAAATAGCGGCAAAACCATATGAGGGTAAACAACAACGTCCCGTAACGGGAGTAATGGTAGTTCGGTTGCAACAACGTCAGTCATAAAAATCTCCGATTACACTTCCATTTTATATGGGGATCATACGCACATTCTGCAATAGCAGGATGACCCAAATCGAAAATAAGAGACGTTTCTGAGCGAAAAAAGCAAAAAAACGGGCGCTAGCCCGCTTTTAACTGAGGATCATTCGCTGCCACTGACAGCAGCAGTCTCCTGGCTTTCATACACCAACAAGGGATCGGAGTCGCCGTTAATCACGCTTTCATCGATGACTAATTTAGCAACATTTTTCTCGGAGGGGATGCTGTACATGCTGTCGAGGAGAACGCCTTCGAGTATCGAGCGCAAGCCACGAGCCCCGGTCTTGCGCTCCATGGCGCGTTCGGCGACGGCTCTTAAGCCGTCTTCACGGAAATCAATCTCGACATCTTCCATCTCGAACATTTTTGCATACTGTTTAGTCAACGCGTTACGCGGCTCGGTGAGGATCTGAACCAGCGCATCAATATCGAGCTCATCAAGTGTTGCGATAACGGGCAAGCGGCCAACAAATTCAGGGATCAAGCCATATTGCACGAGATCTTCTGGTTCGAGGTCTGCAAGAGTCTCCCCAAACTTTCGGGTCTCATCCTTGCTCTTAACTTCGGCACCAAAACCAATTCCGCCTTTTTCTGAGCGATTACGAATGACTTTATCAAGTCCAGAGAATGCACCACCGCAAATGAATAGGATGTTGCTGGTGTCCACTTGCAAGAACTCTTGCTGCGGATGCTTTCGACCACCTTGCGGGGGTACTGAGGCAACCGTGCCTTCGATAAGTTTCAAAAGCGCTTGCTGCACGCCCTCACCTGACACGTCACGAGTGATTGACGGATTGTCAGATTTACGCGAGATTTTGTCTATCTCATCGATGTAGACAATCCCCATTTGGGCGCGTTCGACATCGTAATCGCACTTTTGCAACAGCTTTTGAATAATATTCTCGACGTCTTCACCGACGTAACCCGCCTCGGTGAGTGACGTTGCGTCGGCAACAGTGAATGGAACATCAAGTAACCTTGCCAACGTCTCAGCCAATAGCGTTTTACCTGAACCGGTAGGCCCAACGAGCAAGATATTGGACTTGCTCAATTCGACATCATCGCTTTTCGCATCGGGAGCGTAGCGCAATCGCTTGTAATGGTTGTAAACGGCAACGGCTAGCACGCGCTTGGCGCGCTGCTGGCCAATCACGTACTGATCTAGGATGCCTTTTATCTCATGGGGAATCGGCAGACGCTCGCTGGCGGTTTCAGCCGCGGCTTCCTGGACTTCTTCACGAATAATGTCGTTACACAGATCGACACATTCGTCGCAGATAAAAACGGACGGCCCCGCAATAAGCTTACGTACTTCGTTCTGGCTCTTGCCGCAGAACGAACAGTAAAGCAGCTTCTCGTTATCGCCGGTTACACTGTCGTTAGCCATAAAAACCTTTGCCTCTGGCGGATGAATGGTTTGTGCTCATCGTAAACCTTGATATGTTTCGACGTGCAATGCAAGTGCTCATCATCCCATAGAAGGGTATTTAAGCGCTTTCTGCGGGCATACGTGAGCGGACAACTTCATCGATCAAGCCATACTCTACGCTTTGCTCGGCATCCATGAACCTATCACGCTCGGTATCGCGCTCAATGGTTTCTATGGATTGCCCTGTATGCTCCGCCATTAAACGGTTGAGTCGCTCACGAATAATGAGTATCTCCCGCGCTTGGATGTCAATATCCGTCGCTTGACCCTGAGCTCCGCCGGATGGCTGATGGATCATGGTTCTCGCATTAGGCAGAATAAAACGCTTGCCTTTTGCGCCACCGCCAAGGAGGAACGCACCCATGGAGGCCGCTTGGCCAATACACATGGTGCTGACATCGGGCTTGATAAACTGCATGGTGTCATAAATTGACAAGCCCGCCGTCACAGAACCGCCAGGTGAATTGATATAAAGATGAATATCTTTGTCTGGATTCTCTGACTCTAGGAACAGCAGCTGAGCCACAATCAAATTGGCCATCTGATCTTCAACAGGCCCCACCATAAATACGACGCGCTCTTTCAGAAGGCGCGAGTAAATATCGAATGATCGCTCTCCCCTAGCCGTTTGCTCAATAACCATAGGAATTAATCCTAGGCTGTTAACGTCCATGGGCGCTCGGTCGTAGCTCATTATGCTGCCTCTATCTGTCTCGTAAAAAAGTTAGCCCTGCTGTGGTCGTGCCGCTGCAAGTGCTTCCTGGTAGCTACAGGTCTCTTCAGCCACGCTCGCAGCTTCCAAAACCTTATCGACAATTTGGTCTTCCAAGACTCGAGACTCGATCTGAGCAAGCTGCTCGTTCTCAGAGTAGTAATAGTTCACGACTTCCTCTGGTTCTTGGTAAGTCGACGCGATGTCTTCGATCATCGCCCTTACTTTAGCCGAATCTGCTTGTAAATCGAACTTGCCGATCATTTCAGACAATAACAAACCGAGCTTGACGCGCCGTTCCGCCTGCTCTTTAAACATGTCGTCGGGCAGAATACTCTGTAAATCCATATTTTGGTTGGGCTGACCGCCAAACTGCTGGAACATCTGACTACGCATGACGTTTATCTCCTGGCCCACCAAGCTCGAGGGGATTTCCAGGTCCGCATGGGCCTCAACGATTGCATCCATGACTTGCTGCTTGACGTGATTCTGGACCGCATTACGCAACTCGCGCTCCATGTTTTTCTTCACTTCGGCACGGAATGTTTCCTCACCACCCTCTTCGACGCCGTAGCTAGCAAAAAGCTTATCGTCAAGGGGCGCAAGCTCCATCGCTTTCACTTCTTTCACTGTAATATCGAATTGAACAGCTGCACCTTGAAGATCTTCTTGCTGGTAATCATCGGGGAACGTCAAATCAAGCGACTTCTTATCGCCAGCTGACATACCTGAAATCCCATCTTCAAAACCAGGAATCATGCGACCAGAACCGAGCTCGAGCGATAAATCGTCGCCGCTGCCACCCTCAAATGCTTCGCCATCCCGAGTGCCCACGAAATCGATAACGACAGTGTCGCCTTCTTCGGCGGCCCGCTCGACAGTCTCTAACGAGCCCTGCTGCTTGCGAAACACTTCGATTATCTCGTTGACATCATCTTCAGTAACATCAGCGACCGGCTTCTTAACGTCGAATCCAGCGACTTCTTTGACAGCCACAGTAGGGAAGATCTCAAATATCGCCGTGTACTCAATGTCCTTGCCTGCATCAAAGCTCTTGGGCTCTATTTTAGGCTGACCTGCCGGCCGTAAATTTTCCGACTGCACGGCCTCTTGAAATGTTTGGCTGATTACTTCGCCTAATACTTCCTGACGTACTCCAGCGCCAAAGCGCTGTTTCATGACGCGCATTGGCACTTTGCCGGGGCGGAAGCCTGGCAGACGAACATTGCGCGATGCTTCGCGCAAACGCTGGTCAACGGCGCCGTCGACGCGATCGGCCGGTACTCCGACAGAAAGGCGACGCTCCAACCCTGAAGTCGTTTCGATAGAAACCCGCATGGTTCTCTCCTGAAAATAAATCTATTTGCTGGCTGAGCAAAGGGACAGCAGAGGCCGAACGCCAGCCGCTGTTCTAAAACTTGGTGCGGAAGGAGAGACTCGAACTCTCACGCCTTGCGGCACTGGAACCTAAATCCAGCGCGTCTACCAATTTCGCCACTCCCGCACATCACGTGAACACAACGTTTGCGCTGTTGCGATCAAGGGCGCGGATATTCTCATAGCCTGAGCAGAGTTTCAACGCGATATTACGTATGACGCTCCGAATAACCAATTGCTATATCAAGGCTTTTCTTCCGGAAAAAATTAGCTTTAATTTTTTAAAATCAAATACTTAATAGTCAAATGTGAAGTGTTTTAGCGGTATTTTTCCGTATGACTCAAAAGGAATCGTGCTTATTCTGCATCGATCTAATAAAGTTTTTGTTTGCTCTGGAAAGCAGATCTGGTTCAGGCATACTGGACACTGGTAGGTCGGCCACTAGCGCAGCTCTCCTTCCACGGGTGATAGACTTCAGGTTGGCTACACCCAGCGCTGACTATTCTGTACATGAAAGTGCGGGCGGCGTAACACTCCTAAACGTTTTACTGGGCCCCTAAGCGGGCCCTTTTTCATGTGGGCTAGCAGTGCCTTTTCATATGAGATCGCGGTGCCTTTTTTGTGAGCGCGCTGCGCCTTGACGCGACCATCCGCACTAGCCCTCGCCTGCAATTCCCAACGGCCACGTCTGGCTACATTGTGTGAGTATGCCGCTCAGAATTGAGAGCACCGCCTAAATGGTTCTCTATTTTTGCGTTTGCAGCGGCATCTTGCTCCGAGAATTGTACACCGATGCCAGCCTGCCGATTACCTTGAGCTCCAGCAGGTGTTATCCAAACCACGCGCCCCGCTATGGGTATTTTTTCCGGCTCCTCCATGAGCGTTAGCAGCATGAAAATATCATCGCCAATGCTGTACTCTTTGCTGGTGGGCACAAAAAGGCCACCATTTTGCAAAAATGGCATATAGGCGGCATACAAGACCGCCTTATCCTTAATAGTAAGCGACAAAATCCCCTGTCGAGTGCCTTCACTCATAAAAACCCACCCTCGGTAAACGTCCTGCGACTATAGCAACTGTCCCCAAGCTGTACAGCATCTTTAACGGAGTTTTGTCACCGTCGATATGCGCATGCACAGCTGCAGGATTAAGCCCTCTCGAGTCAAGTTCAGACCGCCACGGACCGCAGCGCACCACTGCGAAATATCGTCGCACAATAAAAACATGGCCTGATTCTTATGTAACTCGCTCTTTGAATGGGACTTCAAGCGATGTTGCAGCACGCTAAGTCCAGTTTCGAGGACTGTTTCCAGCTCTACTTTGGACAGATCGGCAGCGGCTCCAGCCGGGGCCAAACTTGCTTCTAGCAGCTGTTCGAACGTTCTTCGAATGGCAGCTCTACCCTCGAGCACACCCGTACGTGCCATGGCCAGCGCGGCCATAACCCGACCGCCAGACACATCAAAAGCTTGACGGGCAAGATCCGCCTCAAGACCCTGCTCGCCAAGCCACATGAGCGCCTGGCCTTGATCCGGCGCCGGTACGGTGACTTTTTGACACCGAGAGCGCACCGTGGCGGGTAGATCACCTGGCCTGTGGCACACAAAAATAATAAAGCTGTTCCCAGGCGGCTCTTCAAGCGTCTTCAATATGGCATTAGCCGCCGAAGTGGTCATTGCCTCTGCAGGACTGACAATTAACACTTTATGCTGTCCGTAGCCCGCCGTTTGCTGCGTAAATCGTATAGCCTCACGGACTGGATCAATGCCAATTGCGCGCTTACCCTCTTCAGGCTCGAGCCAGCGACTGTCCCCATGACTTCCCGCTTTAGCTAAAAGGCAGCCGTCACAAGTCCCGCAACTGCCGCCGCTACGCTTGTGACACAGTAATGATGCTGCCAGCGTGGCTGCTAAAATACGCTTTCCGCAGCCTTCGGGCCCTACTAACATTAATGCGTGAGGTAGACGCTCTTGCTGCTGCATGACTAGAAGCCTTTCAAATTCGTCGCTCTGCCATGGCAATGGAGTCGCAGACCAGCGTGTTTGTGCGTCAACTACCATGAGATGCCATCCAACTACTGAAGCCTTGCGCCAATGCGCGCTGCACTCCCTCGAGGTCTTGCCCAGCATTAATAACCAACCAGCGCTCGGGGTTTTCGAGGCTTCGCGTTAGATACCCCTCTCTCACACGATTGAAAAATGCTTCATCCTCCACCTCAAAACGATCCAATTCTGCTCGCTGTGAGGCTCGCTTAAGGCCTATTGACGGGGGCAAATCTAGGAGCACGGTCAAATCCGGCTGCAGTGACCCTTGAACCAATGACTCCAGAGTCGCAATAGCGGACTGTGACAAGCCACGAGCAAATCCCTGATAGGCGTAGGTTGCATCAGTAAAGCGATCACACAGAACCCAGCGCCCAGCAGCGAGTGCGGGCTCAATCACCTCTTGAATATGTTGTGCGCGGGCGGCAAAGACCAGCAATACTTCAGCCAACGCTGAAGGCGCTGTCGGACCCTCATTGAGCAACAAGCTGCGAATAGCTTCGCCCAAAGGTGTCCCGCCCGGTTCTCGTGTAACACGAACGTCAATGCCCGCGTCCAATAATCGCGCCTGAAGAAAGGCAAGGTTTGTGGACTTACCTACGCCCTCTCCGCCTTCTAAGGTAATGAATTTTCCGCGCTCAATCACGTGCCTATCTCAATATTCATTAGTCGCTAATCTTTTTAGTCATAGGTGAATCCGGCCGCGCTTACACATTATTTAACGGGCGTCGAGCGATAATCTGCTCTGCGTTGCAGTTGGTAGCGCTGAACGTTGCTCTGATGCGCCTCTAGGGTCTCAGCGAAAGCATGGTATCCATCGCCTTTTGCCACAAAGTAGAGGTCTCTACCCTGTCCAGGGTGTACTGTAGCATTCAAGGCCTCTTTTCCTGGCAAGGCTATTGGCGTGGGTGGCAATCCAGGTATCCGATAAGTGTTCCACGGATTCTTATCATCGCGTAAGTGGCTACGCCGTAAGTTTCCTTTGTAATTTTCACCGAGTCCATAGATGACACTGGGATCTGTTTGTAATCGCATACCTTTTTTAAGACGCCGAACGAACACACCAGCAATAGACTCGCGCTCTGCGGGGACCGAGGTTTCGCGCTCAACAATGGATGCCAATATCAAAACTTCATAAGGATTTGCTAACGGCAAACCATCGTCACGAGACTGCCATGCATCGTTTAAAGCCTCGCGCATGAGTAGATTAGCGCGAGCAAGAATGTCTGCATCCGAATCTCCGCGCACAAAAAAATACGTCTCAGGTAGAAACCAGCCCTCGGGGTGGCCTGGATATTCAGTAAGCTCAGCGAGTTTGGGGTCTCCCACGCCATCAATCGACGCGGAAAGTTCTGGGGTAGCATGGAGAATAGCCAGGGCTTGAGCTAACGTAATTCCTTCGGGAAGAGTGACGCCATAACGGATTACCTGACCTTTATTCAACATTTGAAGTAGCTGCTTGAGATTTGTTTTTCGATCAAGGCGATACTCGCCAACTTGCAGCCCTCGATCCAATTCAGTCCATTTAGCCCACAAACGTGTCAATCGTGGATATTTGACATGGCCGCTCGCAGATAGCTGCCTTAACACGGTTCCCAGGCCATCTCCCGACTGCACCGTTAAGATGATTTCGGGCTCATTTTTTGTCAACGGCTGCTCAAGCACATGTTGCCACCACCGCAGTCCGAGCAATGCCGACATTAGCAACACGCCTATTAACGCCGTGAAAGCCGCTAAAACTATTTTGAGACTTACTTTTTTCACCAATCATGCACTCGCTTGCACTACTCGAACTGTGATTATCAATGGTTCATGCCGTGAATAGCCGGCCTCAATTTCTCGGCCGCTGCGACTGAATCGTAGGTAGCCTTGCGATCTCCGTATACGACATTAGCTAACGAGCGAATGCCAATAATGCTGTTGCAGAAAAAGGCCTCTTCAAATTCGCTTAACATTTCGGGGAAAACATCGGTCACGCTAACTGACATTTCACATGCTTTTGCCAGGCATTCTATAATGTAGCGTCGTCGAGTCCCCGCAATACCCGCCTCAAACAGATCAGGGGTTACTAGCTGACTGCCGCGGCGGAAAAAGAGGTTCCCACTCGTCGTCGACACGATAGCACCACGCTGATTAGCCATTAGTAACTCATCGTAGCCTGATAACGAAAGCTGCTGCGCCGCGAGCACTTGTTCTGTTCGGGCTATTAGCTTCAAACCACTTAACGCGGGTTGTGTAGGCCACGCAATATCGGCAACGCCTGCGCATGCTGGCAGCTGCAGCGCGGGCAAGCCCGTCGATAACCGTCCAATGAATCGGGGAGGAGCTGACGCACTCGGCGCATAGCCGCGGGGGCCGGAGCCTCGCGTGATACTCAATCTAAGAGACGAGCCCTCATAATCAGCGGCGAGTGACAGCGCCCACGAACTCACTGCCTCAAGAGCCTGCTTAGCAATGCCATCCGGATCCCTAAAGGCTAGGCGCTGAAGACCTTCAGTTAACCGATATTGATGATAATTGCCGAGACACAGCACGCCATGCTCTAGGCGCATTGTTTCGAATATTCCGTCAGCTAGTGCGAGGCCTCGATCATCTGCTGAGACCAAGCTGGTTTGCGCACCATCAACCCAGAACCATTCGGCCATTGGGATTTGCTACTTAAACTTGCTAAAAACCAGCGAGCCGTTGGTACCACCAAAGCCAAACGAGTTACTCAACGCATGGTCAATTTCAAATTCTTGCGCCGTGTGTGGCACATAGTTGAGGTCACAGCCTTCGCCGGGCGCATCCAAGTTAATAGTCGGTGGCGCGATACCATCGCGAATGGCGAGAATAGAAAATATGGCTTCCACCGCACCGGCGGCACCTAAAAGGTGGCCAATCATTGATTTAGTCGAGCTTACTGCGACGGACTGTGCCGACGCACCGAACACTGACTTTACTGCCATAGTTTCTGCTAGATCGCCCGCAGAGGTCGATGTGCCGTGGGCGTTGATGTATTTTACGTCCTCTGGATTGAGTCCCGCGTCGTCCAAAGCATTAGCCATGGATGCAGCGGCGCCTCGACCATCCTCGGGTGGGGACGTCATGTGGTAAGCGTCCCCACTCATGCCAAAACCAGACACTTCAGCATAAATTTTCGCGCCGCGAGCTTGGGCACTTTCCAGCGATTCGAGCATAAGGACGGCGGCACCATCACCCAAAACAAATCCATCTCGGTTCGCATCCCAAGGCCGCGATGCAGCTACTGGGTCATCATTACGCGTTGAAAGCGCACGCGCAGCCGCGAAACCCCCAAGGCCTACAGGGGTGGTCGCCATTTCGGCACCACCAACGAGCATTGCGTCGGCATCGCCAGAGGCGATTAAGCGCGCTCCCAAACCTATATTATGGGTGCCTGTTGTGCAGGCTGTCACCACGGCAAGATTAGGGCCGCGTAGGTCATACATGACAGACAGATTGCCGCTGATCATATTGATAATAGCGCCAGGCACAAAAAATGGAGAAATTCTCCTAGGCCCCGTCTCTGCGATTAAGCGAGTATTGTTTTCGATTGACCCAATACCACCGATTCCCGAGCCAATCGCGCAGCCCACACGGCGATTGTTAGCATCGGTAATCTCAATGCCACTATCGCGGAATGCTTGTACGCCAGCGACCATACCAAACTGAACAAACGGGTCCATGCGCTTGGCATCCTTGGGCGCAATAAAGCCATCGACTGAAAAGTTTTTCACAGAGCAGCTAAAACGTGTGGTGAATGCCTCAGTGTCGAAAGACTCGATCATCGCTGCACCACTGACACCGTTACAGATATTCTTCCAACTAGTGTCGACGTCTAACCCTACCGGAGACACCATACCGAGTCCGGTAACCACTACGCGCTTGCCCTGCATTAATTCTCTCCCTAACAGACGACGAACTGATCAGGCAAAAAAAACCGCTCTACGGGAGTAGAACGGCTTTTCGCTATTCTCTCGAAAAATCTCAGCCGAGATTTTCGTTAATGTAGCTTATTGCCAACTGAACAGTGGTGATTTTTTCAGCTTCCTCGTCAGGAATTTCAGTCTCAAACTCTTCCTCGAGAGCCATAACCAATTCAACGGTGTCTAGCGAGTCTGCACCCAGATCATCCACAAAGGACGCATCGTTGCTGACTTCGCCTTCCTTAACACCTAATTGCTCGGCGACTATTTTCTTAACGCGATCTTCAATGCTGCTCATTGTCTCTCCAGTCTAAAGTATCGGGCACCAGCCCAAGTGTGGTCGGGATTTTACCTTGATTTTCAAGAAGTAAAACCCTTGACGGGCAATAAATCAGCCCATATACATTCCACCATTTACGTGGATTGTCTCTCCGGTTATGTAGCCTGCCGCATCGCTGCATAAAAAAGCAACAGTCGCAGCAATTTCTTCTGGCTGACCTAAACGAGTAAGCGGTATCTGATTTAGCATCAATTCCTTGTTTTCATTGGACAATTCCGCCGTCATATCAGTGTCGATAAAGCCGGGCGCGACCGCATTGACCGTGATTGCGCGCGAACCTAATTCTTTCGCAAGGGCTCGCGTGAAGCCCTCAGCACCAGCCTTGGTTGCCGCATAATTGCTCTGCCCTGCGTTACCCATCGAACCCACAACAGATGAAATATTCACAATTCGACCAAAACGTGCCTTTGTCATACCCCGTAAGCACGCTTTAGTAACGCGGAAAATAGCATTGAGATTAGTATCGATGACACTGTTCCACTCGTCATCTTTCATTCTCATGAGAATGTTATCGCGCGTGATACCTGCATTATTGACTAAAACAGTGGGCGCCCCAAAACGCTCAACTGTCGATGCAACCACCGAGCTAATGCTTTCAGCATCTGTGACGTTTAAGCACATGCCCGACCCGCCAAGGGGCGCTAACCACTCCTCGATGAGTGCAGCACCCGACTCGGACGTTGCCGTACCTACGACCGTGAATCCGCTATTGGCTAGTTGCTCGGCGATAGCTTTGCCGATCCCTCGGCTGGCCCCGGTTACCAAAGCCACACGTTTTTCTGGTGAAGTCATAATGTTAATTATCCAAGTTCCGCCAATGTGGTACCCATGTCATCAGGAGTTTCGACGACTGAACAAGGCTTACTTTTATCGATGCGCTTTACCAAACCCGAAAGCACCTTTCCGGGGCCGCACTCTACAAAACGCTCGCAGCCCATATCGATCATGGTTGCCACACAGCCTGTCCACTGAACGGGCGCGGACACCTGCTGCACCAGTAAGTCGCGAATGGCTGATGCTGTTTGTTGCGCCTGAGCATCGACGTTACTAATGACCGGTATTAAAGGATCACGTAGATCGGTAGTCGCGAGTACCTCTCTCAACACGTCGCCAGCATGCGTCATAAGGGGGGTGTGGAAAGGTGCGCTGACGGGCAGAGGCAACGCTCGCTTGGCGCCGGCCTCCTTCAACGCCACAACGGCTTCTTCGACTGCAGCCGAGTGTCCTGCAATAACGACTTGCCCCGGTGAGTTGTAATTCACCGCGAGTACCACGTGCTCATTACTGCGAGAAATCGTAGCGCACGTTGCGTTAATAGTGTCGTCGTCCAGGCCGATAATCGCAGCCATGGCGCCTACGCCAACGGGCACAGACACCTGCATCGCTTCACCGCGCTGACGCACCAGACGCACCGCATCGCTGAAATCTAAGCTGTTAGCGGCGACAAGTGCTGAAAACTCACCCAAACTATGGCCTGCAGCGACAGCAGGCATAGGTCCGCCGAGCGCGCGATAAGCCCTAAAGAGCGCCACGCTGGCTGTGAGGATGAGTGGTTGTGTATTTGCGGTAAGAGAAAGGGTTTCTGCTGGCCCATCGCAGGCCATCTGCCACAAGTCGAAGCCTAGGACATCCGACGCTTCAGCAAAGGTATCGGCGACTTGAGGCCACGCCTCATGCGCAGGTAAAAGCATCCCAACCGATTGAGAGCCTTGGCCCGGAAAAATAAAGGCGGTTTTACTCATAATGCCCTCTTGGCAAGGTATACGAGGGCGTCAGCCTCTGAAACGACTGACGCAACAGATGCGGTTCAGCGCTTCAGAGGTGATCAGACGAGAGATTAGTCGTCATCACCGAGGTTGAGGACTTTTTTGCCGCGATAAAAACCATCAGCACTCATGTGATGACGTAACCGAGTCTCACCAGACGTCTGATCGACGGTCAAAGTTTGCCCCTCGAGTGCATCGTGAGAGCGACGCATACCGCGGCGAGAGCGGGTTTTCTTGTTCTTTTGAACAGCCATGATGGCCTCCTGTTTTCAACGTTCGAAACACAATTTTCGACAGTGCTTCAATCTATTTTACTGTCTGCTTTCAACGCGGCAAGCACCTTGAAAGGGTTCTCCTTATCGGGCTCGTCAATGACGTACTCACCTTCGGTGCTAACCGTCAGCACACCCGTCTTAATGCCGCACAGGACATCGTCGTGGTAACTGAACGCCGGCATCGACAGCAAAAGCTCGTCTTCAACAACCCGCCATAAATCTGTCTCGCCTTCGGTTATCAGTGGATCGTACCGTGAGGGCAAGGCCTGCGCCTGCTCATCGGTCCACACCGCTGCTAATGCGCTGTGCGAGCTCAACGCAATAACCATTCCATCTAAACACCGCTGACAGGGCACTTTAACTTGCATACTGACGTCGAGAACCGCAATGTACCGGCCTTCTTCATCTCGTTGAAAATCAATGTGAACGGCAGCCGGCGCATCCGCACCATCTGTAGCGGCTTCTAAGCGGGGCATTCGAGCGATTGTTAATCCACCCTCGATTACCACGCCACGAGCAGCTAAAGTTCTCACCTCAACCGTATTTGGCAATGCCCCGTGCGTCATGGCGGCGGATCATACGTACGCACTCCCAGTGTGTCAAAAAAAAATAGCCGTAATTCAAAGGGTTTGGCGACAATGCAGGAAAATACACAAACATTACCAGTGAAACTCGTCTTGGCGTCGAGTTCGCCCTATCGAAAGCGATTGCTTTCTCGCCTTCAGCTGGCTTTCGAGTGTCGCTCACCTAATATCAATGAGGCGCCAATCACTGGAGAAGAGCCTCCCGCGATGGCAATGCGGCTTTCAAGCGCCAAAGCCAAGGCCGTCTCGCTCGAGGGAGACGGGGATGCACTTTATATAGGCAGTGACCAGGTGGCCTTTTGCTCTGGGCGCTTGCTCGGTAAACCGGGCTCCGATCATAAGGCCAGAGAGCAGCTAGCGTTTTGTTCAGGAAAGCCGGTTACATTTATTACGGGCCTCGCGGTCTGGCGACCATCAAAAGACGAGCTACGGCAAAGTGCTGTTACCACTACGGTAACGTTACGCCCTCTTTCAGCCGATGCTATCGCCCGCTATATCGAGCTAGATAGACCACTGGATTGCGCCGGAAGCTTCAAATGGGAGTCGCTGGGCATCAGTCTCTTTGAGTCCCTAGTGAGCGAAGACCCCACAGCGCTCGAGGGTCTCCCTCTCCTACGACTTTGCCAAAGACTCAGAGCCCACGGTTACGCCCTACCGTAAGCTCTAGTGGGCCCATTCATAATGAGGGGCCCAGCCGCTCGCATACCCCATGCAGGTCGGCGGGCAGTGGTGCCTCTAACGTTTGACGCTTACCGTCCAAGTCGAAACTTAACTTTGCGGCATGCAAAAACAGACGTGGCACCGATAAGGATGATGTCAAGATTTCAGACTCGGGTGTTTCATACTTCTGCTCCCCTAAAATCGGCATATTGGCATGTCGACAATGCACCCGAATCTGATGTGTGCGGCCAGTTACAGGCTTAGCTTCGACCAGGGTTGCCTGCGTCCAACGCCTTAATACGCGAAATTCCGTGAGAGATCTGCGCCCTTCACCTGACACTTTCACCCTACGCTCGCCCGAAGGCAGTGAAAATTTCTCTAACGGCGCGTCAATGCGCTTGAGGTGCGCCGGCCAACGACCAATAACCAGGGCCTGATAGCGCTTATCAATGCGACCACCTCGCAGTTGTGCATGCAAATCTCGGAGCAAGCTTGCACGCTTGGCGACCATAATAAGTCCCGAGGTATCCCGGTCAAGACGATGAACTAACTCCAGGTATCGCTGCTCGGGATACATCAAGCGCAAGGTCTCAATCAGGCCAGCATTAACACCGCTACCCCCGTGCACTGCCAACCCGGATGGTTTATTAATGACCAGCAGCTGGTCGGTCTCCAGCACTATCGAAGCTCCCAATCGCGCGACCCAATGATGAGACGCGGCTTTTGGTACTGACTTGATCGCTTCTTGAAAAGGAGGAATACGCACAGTGTCGCCCGCCTGAAGTTTTGTCTCAGGCTTTGCACGACCCTTATTGATTCTTACCTCGCCCTTGCGGACGGCTTTGTAGATGCGTGTTTTGGGCACACCGTTTAAAACGCGCAGTAAATAGTTGTCTAGTCGCTGCCCAGACTCGGCGTCTGAAACCTCGACTAGACGCACCCCATGGTTAATGCCTTTTGGATCCTTTACATCTATCAATTGAATTACTTCGCTTTTAGTGGTACGTTCGGCGCCGGCTGAGGGCAGTTCGCCCGGGCGACAGGGTTAATCCTGACAGAGAGATGAACGCAATAACCTACCCCGTCACCAGACTTTAGCACTCTGGTTTTGTACCGGCTCAATATGGCATTACTAAGCCATCAAAGGAAGTGAGCTAACCGGTAATCCCAAGACAGAGTACCCCACAGCCCGATGAATGGACGCCTAGGAGCGTCACCGAACCACTCCGTGTAGAAACAACGAACATTACACGTCAGAGAGGAGGTGATGTAAGTAGGCAGTGAAATATAACCCGCGATAATACGAACGCGGTGCGAATTTTAGGTAGTCGACACTGATGTCTGGCTGCCAAAACAAGGAAGGACATAGTGGCAAGGTATGCCACTAGGCCACGAGACTTATTTGTGGTGACAACTTGATATTAGAAGCCCTATGCTTCTGCGCACCCGTTCAGTGTTAACGCAAACTGGACGTATACAATGAAGAAGATGTTAATCAATGCAACACAACCCGAAGAGGTCCGTGTTGCTCTTGTCGACGGTCAACGACTGTATGATCTCGACATTGAAAACCGCGCTCGCGTTTCTACCAAAGCTAACGTTTACAAAGCAAAAGTCACTCGAGTAGAGCCCAGCCTCGAGGCCGCCTTTGTCGACTTTGGTGCTGACCGTCATGGTTTTTTGCCCCTAAAAGAAATATCCCCTGAGTACTATCGTAGCTCTGCTCCCGATGGCGAGGGCAAGACACGCATAAAAGATGTATTGAAGGAAGGTACTGAGATTATTGTTCAGGTCGATAAAGAAGAGCGTGGCACCAAAGGCGCGGCTTTAACGACATTTGTAAGTCTCGCCGGTCGGTACATGGTGTTAATGCCCAACAATCCGCGTGCCGGTGGCATTTCGCGTCGTATCGAAGGCGAGAACCGCAGTGAATTACGAGAAGCACTGTCTGAATTGAGTATCCCTGATGGCATGGGCGTAATTATTCGTACCGCAGGTGTCGGTCGCAGCGCAGAAGAGCTGCAGTGGGACCTCGACTATCTTTTACAGCTATGGGATGCCATCTCGACTGCCAGCGCCGAAAATAAAGGCCCAGCCCTTCTATACCAAGAAAGTGACGTTGTAATACGTGCCATCCGGGACTACCTTCGCGATGATATTGATCAGGTGCTCATTGACGATGATGGCGCCTTTAAACAGGCGAACGACTTCGTCTCGATGGTGATGCCACGCTTTAGCCAGCGCGTCAAAAAATATGAAGATACCGTACCTCTTTTTAACCGTTTTCAAGTAGAAGGCCAGATCGAAACAGCCTTCCAGCGCGAAGTGCGCCTGCCCTCTGGCGGATCGATCGTAATCGACCCTACAGAGGCGCTTGTGTCCATTGATATCAACTCGGCACGTGCGACTAAGGGTTCCGATATCGAGCAAACAGCACTGCAAACCAATCTTGAGGCGGCGGAGGAAATTGCCCGCCAACTGCGTCTGCGAGACATGGGCGGATTAATTGTTATCGATTTTATCGATATGAGTTCGAGCAAGAATCAGCGTGCGGTCGAAAATCGCGTACGTGATGCTCTAGAAATTGACAGAGCTCGTGTACAAGTCGGGCGCATTTCGCGCTTTGGCCTCCTCGAAATGTCTCGGCAGCGGCTACGCCCATCGCTCGGTGAAACGAGTGGCATGGTATGCCCCCGCTGTACCGGCCAGGGCACGATCCGCGACACGAAATCTCTAGGTTTGGCAATCTTGCGACTTCTTCAAGAGGAAGCCGCGAAAGAGCGTACCGGTGAAGTACGCACTGTAGTACCAGTAGATGTGGCCGCCTTCCTACTCAATGAAAAACGCGCTGCGATTAACACAATTGAAAGCAGCAATGGCGTTCGCTTGCTCGTCATCCCGAACCCGCATATGGAAACGCCACACTTTGAGGTGACGCGCTTACGCGATGATGAAGTTGAAGAAGAGGAAGTGATCAGCTTCGAAGTCGAGCTAGACGTTCCCAGCCCCGTTTTGATTCGCGACGAAGACAACGAGAGTCCAGCAGTGCCAAAGCCATTGGTGCGCGGCATTAAGCGTCAAGCGCCCGCCCCCGTTAGCCAAGAAGAGCCTGCGACGGAAACGGCTGTGGAAATGGCACCACAGGCGCCTGAGCGTAAGGCAGCACCGAAAGCAACAAAGTCAGGATTTCTTAGCAAAGTGTGGGGCGCTTTGTTTGCGCCTGTACCGTCTGGCGAGGATGAAACGAGTGAATCCTCGACCACTAATGCTGGCAGCGCAGAACCTGCAAGCACTGGGTCTGACGAGGACAATACGAGAACCCGCGGCGCCCGAAATCGCAAGCGACCACAAAGCAAGCGCGACAGAGCGAGCGACGACGAAACCGTTAATGGCGATGCTGTTGAGCAGCAACTTGCAGAAGGCGAGCTGGATAACGACGCCTACAGTGACGATGAGAATGACGATAAGCCCAAGCGCCGTCGTCGTCGTGGTCGACGCGGAGGTCAGCGACGCACCGGTACGGATGACCCAGCAAGTCAGCAGTTGTCAATGGATATGGATGCTGCCGACGGCGATGCAGAAAATGATGCAGAAGATGATGTCAACGAGTCTGCTATGCAGGATGTCGACAATCAGAACGCTGCCCGCCACCGTCCCAGCGGCCAGAAAAGCGAAGGTCGCCGTCGACGGAGAGGCCCACGTCCAGACGCTGCAACTGATGCCTCACCTGAGCTTGCTGCAGAGGACTCCGCACAGGACCCTGAAGACCCCAACGTTGCCACACCGCTCGCTGAGGATGCTGTAGCCGTTACTGCACAGCCGATAGGCAACGCCAGTGACAGTGAGACCGCCAACACCATAGGCGAAACTCAGGCCTCGACTTCCGAAAATAGCCAGGCGGCTGTTGTCGATGAAGCGCCTGCCGAAGCTTGCGAGACACCCGTGGCTGAAACATCGCCGGACACTGCGAGCACGGAGCACGCCGGCTCGTCAGTTGACCTATCGATTGACGCTCATGCAGACACTACGGATGAGCCTGAAACGGCATTAGAAACGGCATTAGAAGCGGCATTAGAGGTGGCATTAGAAGCGCCAGCCACGCCACCACAGGCCGCGCCTGAGATGCCTGTAAGTAGTACTGCCCCAGCCGCATCCTCGCCAGAGGTTTCGGTTGACCTATCTGGCTTGACGACAGAAGGACGCGCCGTTAACGATCCTCGAGTGGACCCTAAGCCCGTCGCCGAGGTCGCGGTTGTTACTGAACGTGGCGAGCTGTTTACGACCCAAGAGGCTCCACCCGTGAGCGTTATTCATCGAAACGCGCCCCGAGCCAGCAATGACCCCAGAGGGCCAAAGCCCATAGGCGCTGAAAACCCAGGAGCGCCTGGCACGAATGATCTCTTTGAAGATACTGCTGAAGGCTGAAGCGCCTGACGCAAAAGGCCACCCAAGCGCGTGCTGCGGTGGCCTCCATTGCCCTAAACTACAAAAAAGGGGGGGCAGAACGTCCCTGTTCTACAACACACCCCTTCGCCCCTATAGGGCCTTGCGCTAAGCCTTCCTTGGCTCGTGGGTCATTCCTTGCCCCGCTCATCCTTGACCATCATCTACTGGATGTGGAGGTGCTATCGCATTTTCAGGCACGTTTTCGGGTTTCGCCGCTGACGCTCTTCGCTCGTCTGCTGCCCTACCCGGCATGCTCTCCGTCCAGATATTCAACTGTAGCAATATGGGACGCAATATGCAATTAATTTGTGCGGAATGGCTATATTGCAGCGACCAACTCCCTCACGCACATTGACGAGCCCAACTCCCCCACTTTTCTTAGTGGCGCCGAGCGTCTCAGCCTGCATCCCAGGACCATTATCAGATACGATTAGCTCTAGCTTGCCCGCGCAATTTAATGCGGAAATCTTTATCTGCCAGCCATCAATTGACTGAGAAACTGCATATTTAATCGAGTTTTCAACTAAAGGCTTCACCAGTAGCGACGGGAGCAGCGCGTTTTGAACATCGGGGCCGAGCTCGTAGCGCAATGACAGGCGATCACCAAAGCGTGCTTTCTCAATGTCGAGAATCAACGCCGAAACGGCATTAAGCGTGTTGAACAGAAAATGTGGATTTAACTGATACCGCAGCATTTTAAGCCGCGCCAGATGCGCTTGATTTAAAACCGTTAGGTAGCGTTGTTTTTCTTCTTGGTTGAGCAGGTAATACTCAATACCAAAGCAAATAGCGCGCAGAACAAAGGTCAGTAAACAGCCAAAAATCGCCACTGCCAATAAATAGAGCGGGTAAAGCTTGGGCGGCTCACCCCAGAAAATAACGGCTAAGTAATAGGTAAAGACCCATGCAGACCACCCACCCAGCTGCAGTAACCAAAACAGCTGGCACTTATTTTCAGTATGTTATCCATACCATGGCCTCATTATAGAGGCCAATAGATCAAGTACTAGGCACTTAAATACGACTCATCGCAATGAAAAAGCAATTCATCGCACTTAGCCCCTTGCGAGCAGCGTCGGCATCGTTATAATGCGCGCTTCCCGCACAAGAAGTCGAAGCTGTTGGGATGTTGGTGGGCTGGCTGAGTGGTCGAAAGCGGCGGTCTTGAAAACCGTTGAGGGGAAACCCTCCGTAGGTTCGAATCCTACGCCCACCGCCATTATTCTAGTGTCTCTAAGACCGACTGGTCACCGCCTCCCCATCTGCTGTCAGCGCTTTCCACGCATCTGCCATTTAAGCACTCGCCTCGGAACCGTCCACAAATCAAACCTGTAGGCAACGCTTGCCCTATGAAGTCAGTTCTATATGTTGGTAAGGTTTGGGGCTGTGCGCCCTCAAATTACCCGTAGGTACACAGGTAAGCCGTATCCCCCGCCACTTTAACCTCGAAGCTATTATTCGCAGAGACGTTAAACGACTCCCCGGCATGAAATAGTTTCCAGTCTGACTGCGCCGGAAGTAAGACCTTCATTACACCGCTGACCACGGTCATTTCTTCATCCTGACTGGTTGCAAACTCATATTCGCCGGGCGTCATCACACCCATCGTGGCCGGCCCGGCTGGGGTCTGAAATGCAATTGATTTAACGTGGCCATTGAAATATTCATTGACATCTAGCATTGGTAACACCCTTAACTAATTTACATATGTTGAGCCGCCCGAAGCGACCCTATGGATTTGACGGCGAGTTTGAGCACAATGATCCACTCGCGCCTTCTGACGTAAGATCTATATACTCCAAAACAGAACACCGAGATCATGAAGAAAGTGCCTTTCCTCGCATCGCTAGCAATTTTAATGGGGCTTTTGACGTCTACCGTGAATGCCATCGAAGAACCCGCCTATGAAGTACTGCAATCATGGGATGGGAAAAACATTCAAGTTCGGCTGTACGCACCACGCGTGTTAGCGCGAACAGCGATGACCGAGGGAGAAAACTCTGGGTTTCGCGTGCTGGCAGCTTACATTTTTGGCGGCAATGAGACCGAACAAGAAATAGCGATGACAGCGCCCGTCCAACGGAGTATGGCCGAGAGCCCGAACCCAAATATGGCATTCGTCATGCCCTCCGAATTCACAATCGAAAGCCTCCCTGCGCCCAATGATGAGCGTGTACAATTTAGCGAAGAGCCTGCCTACCACGCTGCAGTTATACGATTTACCGGGCGCGCAACCGAAGAGCGTGTTGAAGAACATTGGCTTACGCTGTCCGCCTTTCTTGAAAGCGAATCCATTGAGACCACGGGGCAACCCACACTCAACCAATACAATCCGCCTTGGACACTACCCTTTATGAGGCGCAATGAGATTATCGTGCCCGTAGCAAAACAGCGATCAGACCGCACGAGTCGCGCCGCCACTAAAAATGATTTGTAAGGTTCTGAGCTCCTAACGCCCGCGCAATGTTAGATTAGCGCTGTTAGCGGTTCACACAATATTTAAACAGTGATTCGGGCACTGAAATTATGTCGTCAGCAAGTCATATCCCCTACAACTTCATTGAAACTTACACCGTTGAACACGATGTCTGTGATCACATTTGTGCTTTTTTTAAAGAGCATGAGCATCTCGCACAACCGGGTCGACTCGGTGAAGTGCCGCGGGTTAACAAAGCGATGAAGGACTCTACTGATTTGAGTCTTCCTATTCGCATGTATGGCCAAGTCGATCCTTTCTTCGAGTTATTAACAGGCTTCGTTAAGCAATACATCGATAAGTATTATTACGAATCTGGGGCAGATGGCTTAGGGCCTCTCGGCTTTTCAGAGTGGTCGAACATTCAGTACTACCCTGTTGGCGGTGGCTACCCCGCCATTCACTGTGAGCGTGATCGCATCGAGTATTGTCACAGAGCGTTAGTGTGGATGCTGTACCTTACTGATACGCCCGGTGGTGGCACTGAATTTCCCCATCAGGGCATAACCACTGAGTGCATTAAGGGCCACGTCATTCTTTGGCCCAGTGACATGACACATATGCACCGTGGCGTTGTTTCTCAGACCCATGAAAAAATGATTTTTACAGGCTGGATAGATTTTATAACAAAGGAGCGAAGCCAAAAGGGGCAGAGCTAGTCAGGACCGCCGATAATCAGCAGCCATCCTGCCAGCCGTTTTTTTAGACCGGGCATAACTCTTCAAGCAACTAATTTTAACGCTTTACCTATTTTGAGGATGTTTACGGATGACTACTAACGCGCAGAAAGTAAGTACCAACCCCGATCCGTTTGAAGCTTTCTTAATCTCACAAGCGTTCCGCGTGGGCGATTTAGTCATCACCTCGGGGCAGGCTGCTATCTCCCCAACGGGCGAGCTGGTTGGTATTGGTGACTTTGATAGGCAAGTAGAGCAAACAATGGAAAATCTGTCAGCGGTTTTAACGGCCGCGAACTCGAGCCTTGAACAAATTGTTAAAGTTACTATTTATCTCCGAGATATGGCTAACTTCGGCAAGATCATGGCATTACGTGAAAAGTATTTCACAGCGCCCTACCCTGCAGACACTATTGTCGAAGTAACATCTTTGGCATTACCTGAATTGGAAATTGAAATAGAGGCGATAGCACTCGGTGGTGAAGGCGTCGTTTGCGCATAAGGTTACTGTGTCAAACAGGTTCGTAAGCGAACAAAGTAGAGCCTCAAAATGTAGCCAGCACTCTGAGCACAATACTTTCGGTAAAGTATTGCCCGACGCCCCGGCCATGAAACTTGTGTGGAGCTCCATAAATACAAAGAATACGCTCTATGAATAAAAACCATGCGTATTAGTCGTCGTTAATGGGATGGGCTTCGTATACTGCGCACCACGTCACGGAGGTGCTCCATGGAACTTGACCCATTCGTACTTTCCCGCATTCAGTTTGCGGCGAACATCACATTTCATATTCTGTTTCCGACCATCACGGTAGGGCTAGGTTGGTTTCTGCTCTTCTTTCGCGTGCGCTACACCCAATCAGGCAATGGCTACTGGGAAAACGCCTACAACTTTTGGGTAAAGGTATACGCACTGACCTTCGCGCTTGGGGTGGTCTCCGGCATAACCATGAGCTTTCAGTTTGGGACCAATTGGCCTGGCTTTATGGAGCGCGCCGGAAATATTGCAGGGCCCTTACTCGGCTATGAGGTGCTTACGGCGTTTTTCCTAGAAGCATCCTTCCTAGGCATTATGCTGTTTGGCAAGCAGCGCGTTTCTAATCGCGTGCATTTACTTGCGACTTTTTTAGTGGCCTTCGGAACCTCATTGTCAGCATTTTGGATTCTAGCGCTCAACTCCTGGATGCACACACCAGCAGGCTACGTGATCCGTGAGGGACAGTTCTTTGCAGAGAGCTGGTCGGCGATTATTTTCAATCCGTCGTTCCCGTACCGGTTCACCCACATGATGCTGGCGAGCTTGCTAACCTCAGCGTTTCTGCTGGCAGGTATCAGCGCATGGCGGATTATTCAGGGAGTGGATGGCCCTGCGACCAAGATGGTGCTGAAGACAAGTATATTCACTGCGGCCATTATCATACCGCTGCAGATACTCGCGGGTGACCTACACGGGCTTAACACGCTCAAGCATCAGCCCGCCAAGGTTGCTGCGATGGAGGCGGTTTGGGATACCGAAAAGGGTGCAGGCTTTACGCTATTCGGCCTACCTGACGAGGAAGCTCGAGAGACTCGCTTTGCGGTCAAAATTCCCTACGCCGCAAGTCTCATTCTTACGCACGAGCTGGATGGCGAGGTAAAAGGACTCAACGATTTCGATGCCCATCCTCCAGTGGCACCGGTATTCTGGTCTTTCCGCGTGATGACCGGTGTGGGGACACTGATGCTGCTGGTCTCGTGGTGGGCCGCATGGCAGTTGTTCCGACAAGGCACGTTGAGTAAGTACGCCTTACAAGCCGTGTCCCTAATGACCTTCTCAGGCTGGGTTGCCAGTGTCGCTGGATGGTATGTCACCGAAATTGGTCGTCAGCCTTGGATCGTACAAGGCTTGGTGTCAACTGCTGACGTAGTGGCACAGCATCCCACCGCCACCCTCTCGGGAACCCTGTTTGGCTATGTTGGCCTTTACGTCGCGCTAATGATTGCCTACATGAAGGCATTGCGCATCATGGCTGTAAAGCCGGCTAAGACTCTGGAACAAGATTCCAACCCGGTGGGGACCCCGTTGATGGGTGCGCCAACATGAGTGAAGCGCTGCCACTCTTCTTCATCTCAGCGATGGGCTTGTCATTGCTTCTATACGTGATACTCGACGGCTTCGATTTAGGCGTGGGTCTATTGCTGCCCTTTGGTTCTGCTGCCGAGAAAGATGTAATGATCGCCTCGATCGGCCCATTTTGGGACGCCAACGAAACCTGGATCGTTATGGGGGTTGGCGTGCTACTGATCGCCTTTCCACAGGCTCACGGTATTATTCTGACCGCACTCTATATTCCCGTGACAATTATGTTAGTCGGGCTCATCCTGCGTGGCGCCGCTTTTGACTTCCGTGTGAAATCCGCCGATCACCGTCAGCCCATGTGGAACAAGCTTTTTACTCTTGGTTCACTTATGGCATCTATGGCGCAGGGCTGGATGCTGGGTGCCTACATCACTGGCTTAACCGGGGATGCCATGAGCGTAGCCTTCTCCGCTCTAATTTCGCTTACACTGCCCGCGCTTTACGTCATGTTGGGTGGCGCATGGTTACTTATCAAGACCGAAGGCGAATTATTTGACAAGGCGACCCGCTGGTGCCGGCTGGCGCTGCCGCCGATGACGGTCGCACTTCTGCTGGTGTCTATTGCCACGCCCTTGGTGAGCCAAGACATCGCTGACCGCTGGTTCAAACTGCCTGATGCAATAGGACTACTCCCAATTCCCATGAGTTGCGGCCTGGCCATTCTGGGCATGGCTTGGATGCTGCGCCGGCCTAACGTTCTTCGCGCAGGATACGGCTGGTTTATCTTTGTGGCCTTGATCGTTATCTGTCTGATGGCAGCGATAGGCCTCGCGTACAGCATTTATCCCGACATCGTGATCGGTCGCTTGACACTTTGGGAGGCGGCGGCGGCCACGGAGTCCTTGCAATTTATTTTCTGGGGGACGGTTGTCACGCTCCCTGTCATTCTGGCCTATACCCTCTACGTACACCGGGTGTTTGCCGGTAAAGCCACTCTACTGTCCTACGACTGAGGCAACCAGTCACGAGCCGGTGCACTTTCGAAGCGAGGGTGCACCGCGTCCGCTGCTTTACCGCGCATATTTTACCGTGCACAAAAGGCCCTTAAGCGAGTAATCTAGAGTCTTGGAACGCTACTGCTGGGGCAGCGACCACTACACGCCGACTAAAGGGCCTCCCAGCGCCCGGACTATGGGACTTTCGTGAAAATTCCTAAACGCCTGCAGCCACTCATGGAAGATGGCTTGATCAGCGAGGTCATTTGTCCACTCATGAGTGGCAAAGAAGCAGATGTATTTGTCGTTAGATGCGGCAGTGAGCTGCGCTGCGCAAAGATCTATAAAGATTCCATCAAGCGCAGCTTTAAAAAAGCGGCGCAATACACAGAGGGACGGAAAGTCCGCAACAGCCGGCGCGCCCGCGCCATGGAAAAAGGGTCACGTTTTGGCCGCCAGCAGCAAGAAGAAACCTGGCAGAACGCCGAGGTCGACGCCCTTTATCGTGTGAGTAATGCCGGCGTTCGCGTACCGACACCCTATGGCTGTACCGAAGGTGTGCTGCTAATGGAGTTAATAACCGATGATGCAGGTGATGTCGCGCCACGCTTAAACGATGTCAGTATGTCAGCGGAGCAAGCTCGCGAAGACCACGCACTGATGATGCATTACGTGATGCGGATGCTCTGTGTGGGTATTGTTCACGGTGACCTTTCCGAGTTTAACGTCTTAGTGAATAACGACGGTCCGGTGATTATTGACTTGCCGCAGGCTGTCGATGCGGCTTCGAATAACAATGCTCGCGCAATGTTTGAGCGGGATGTGCGCAATATGACCGAGTATTACGGACAGTACGCTCCAGAGCTTTTAGACACCCGCTATGCGCTTGAAATGTGGGCCCTCTTCGAGGAGGGCGATTTACATGAGAACTATGAGCTCACAGGATACGCCGACCTCGATACTCACGAAGCTGATCTCGACGCGGTGCTCAAAGAGATCCAGGCCGCTTTAGAGGAAGAAGAAGAGCGTATAGAGCGTATTAAGCTGGCCGACGAAGACTGAAAAAAGATGAATGCCTGAATCCGCAGATACCTTCACCTTGCTCGTTACTATTTAGGCGCACTATCTAGGCGCACTATCCACCGACAAAACGAGCTTTCCAAGCTCACTCGCAACACCGTTTGGCACCAAAAACGTCAAGGAATAATGCGCTATTTTCCAGTCGCCCTCGTCGCCTTTCTTCACCACACCCGTGCCACGGCAGTAACCATATTTTTGGTTATAAAGAACCTCATCAAACCAATAAATACTCTCTGCGCCCGAAAGATTTCGCTCGACAACCTCGTAGCGCCACCCCCGACCCGAATCAAAAATCGGTTTTGCGTATGCCTTGAATTCTTCTATCGACCAGCGCTCGGTACGGTCAGTCCCGAGAAACACGGCATCGGGCGCAAAGCGGTCAAAGTAACTGGTAAAAAGTGCCCCCGCAGCATCCGCATGAAGTCCATCAACGACCCGATTGATCACCTCCTCGGGTTGCTCATGGTGATGTTCTTCAGCATATGTCGAACTAGCGGCATACAGCAGGGCCGACAGGAATAGGCAACACCAAGAAAAGTGAGTCACGAGTTAGCTCCCTCGAATGAATGATCGATAATAAACAGGTATCTACACAAAAAGCTGCAGGGCGCTCATTTAGGCTCGCGCGTACAGAATCATCTGTGTGCAGCGAAACAGCGCAATGGTTTTCCCAGTCT
>ERZ807291.2340-NODE-2340-length-28868-cov-5.500677_pt1 | contig 28868 bp, 27 predicted proteins | sample MGYA00521257_ERZ807291 | MGnify/ENA primary metagenome ERZ807291 (study PRJEB31413, sample SAMN03169783) | marine metagenome | biome: Marine; feature: Water; material: Subsurface seawater | place: North Sea | collected 2011-04-28 | depth 1 m m ...
GTTGCAGATCCAGTGAAATATTATGATGTAAATGTTGGTGGTTCAGTTTCACTGCTCTTGGCCATGTCTAAAGCTGGATGTAATAATATCGTTTTTTCTTCGCCGGCTACCGTTTATGGTAACCCGGAATATCTCCCATATGATGAAGAGCACCCTACTAATCCAGTGAATTCATATGGACGTACTAAGCTGATAGTTGAGAATATAATAAAAGATTGGACAAGTGCAGATGCAAAAAGGACGGCAACTATTCTAAGATATTTCAATCCTGTGGGAGCTCATGAGACTGGTCAAATTGGGGAGGAGCCACTAGGAATACCTAACAACTTAATGCCGTATATTGCTCAGGTGGCCATTGGGCGCCGTGAATATTTAAATATTTTTGGTAGTGATTATGAGACTGCAGAGGGTACTGGTTCGAGAGATTATATCCATGTTATTGACTTGGCGCTCGCACACACATTTGCTTTAAATCAAAATAAATTAAATAAATTTGAGGTACTAACATATTGGAGGGGGGAAAAGTACAACTGTTCTTGAGTTGTTAAAAAGCTTTGAAGACGCTTCTGATGTTTCAATCAAATTTAAATATTTACCTCGACGGGATGGAGACCTTGATGTTTTTTGGATGGACTCTTCAAAGGCAATTAAAAAAATGGATTGGCAGCCAACAAAAAATATAAAGAAGATTTGTGAAGATACATGGCGCTGGCATAAGCTCAATCCAAAGGGTTATGGAACTAAATAATTAAATTTTATTAAAATATTTCAATTTGATGTTTGAAGGGAATCTGAAAAAGTTTCTATTTTTATCTTCCTACCCATTAAATCCATTAAAACCCATATGCGTTGATCTGTTTCATGCTCTTCAACTGTAGCGATAAAGTTTGCAAATGGGCCATTTAAAACCTTTACCTGATCGCCTTTTTTTAATTTTTGCATAGGCAGTAATTTGCCTGATAAATCGTATCGCTTCATCAAATTATTAATAAATGTGGCAGGAATTGATTTAAGAATAGAGTTAAAAGTAACAAGGCGTAATACGCCATAAGTATTATTTATTTTATGCCATTTGGATTCTGCTTTATCAAATGTTACAAACATATAGCCAGGAAATAGTGGTTGCGAAGTATTTATAAACTGAGACGCTTTTCGTGAAGTAGTATTATGTAAGGGCAAAAATGTTTCAAACCCTTGCCGGTTTAAATTTTTTACGGCTTGCTGGTGTGAGTTTGCTTTAAACTGTAAAATGAACCACTCTTTTGACATACACATACCCATGAATTAACGTTCATTTTTGAGCAAAATTTTTTTAAATATCTAATTATTTATAAAATATTATTTTAAAACAATATTATTTTGAGTATATTTATGTCAACAATTTATTTAAATTTTATAAATATATATTATTTTACAATAAAAATTATGTATCTTAGGACTTTAAAAATATTATAATGATACTTATATTGATGTTGACAATAATTTACATAAGTGCATGCTCATTTTTGAAAGTTATGAAAATAACAAAGTCAATTATTACGATAAATTCGCAAAGCTTTGAAGTAAAGCTTTGTGCGGTAGCTATAAATGTCTAGCCGCCTTAAAGAGCGTCAAGAAGATGCAAAGTTGAGAGTATTTCAAATAATAAGTAGTAACCCTCAAATGACTTCGCGGGAAATTGCTAAGAGAGTTGGAATTTCCAATGGTTCTGCTTATTATTTGTTAACATCGCTTATTGAAAAGGGATTTGTTAAGCTCTCAAATTTTAAAGAAAATTCAGAAAAGACAAAATATTCATATTTATTGACCCCAAAAGGCATTCGTGAAAAATCTTTGATTACAAGAAAATTTCTAGTACGAAAAAAACAAGAGTTTGAAGCACTGAGGGAAGAAATAAATTCACTGGAGATAAGTGTTGGTGATGTTTTCAATGACAAATAATAAAATATTTACGAAATACTAGTTATTCTTGATTATAATGGTCTGAATGAATGCTGTGTAAACACTTCACATATTAATGGCTTAAAGCAAACAAGATTCTCAATTATGCTTTATTGATGTCCTAGTGAATATCTGAATGCACAATTTTATCTAACGAATTGGGCGTGGATGAATTGCTGGGCTAATTATTTTAAGTACATATCTTTCAAAAAAGTGAGCGATAATGGATAAAAAAATATTAAATGCTGAATATTTTGAGCACAGAAATCTTAATGATAAATTACGTATGGCCTCGTTTGCTTTAGAAAAGAAACTTGTGACAAAGTATGTAAGTTCAGGAAATATTCTTGATGTTGGTTGCTCTACGGGTGAAATGATTGAGTTTTATAGCTGGGATGGAAATGCTTATGGCATGGAAGTTATTGAACATGCAATTAATAAGGCAAAAAAGAGAAATATTAGGTTTGATAAAGATTTGACTAATACTGCCGGTTTTTTTGATGTGATTGTGTTCAGAGGTACAATACAGCACGTTGATACACCGCTTTTATATATAAAGATGGCTTTTGAGGCCCTTAAGCCCGATGGGTTCCTTGTGTTTTTAGCTACACCAAATGCTGATTCAATATATTTTAAGCTTTGGAAAACCCTTCCTTTTTTGGATATGCCTTCGGCAACGTATTTTATCCCTCATGAAAAGTGGTTCGTACAAGCCGTAGAAAATTTTGGGTTTTCGCTGCGAGAAAAAAGATTTCCTTATCTCAATTCACCATATGCCAACCCAATGAAAGATCATTTTAAATTTTGTCTAAAATTGCTAGGTTTTAATGTCAAGTTTCCATTCTGGAAAAGCAGTATGGAGTTGGTTTTTCAAAAACCTAGTGATCTAAAAGATGGATGAAATAAAACTCTCTAATCAAATCTCAGGCTATGCTCAACAAGCACTAGATCTTGCAAGACGATTATTTCTTATCAATCGAAGTATAAATAGCCCAGGTACAGTCGAGACGCTAAAAGAGTTGCAAATCAATATTCCTCAATTGGAGATCAAGAATTTCAGCATTACTGATGGTTGTCTGGATTGGGATTTACCTAGTAGGTGGCACATAAATAAGGCATCTATCAAGAGACTGAATGGAGAGACAGTGGTAGATTTTGCATTTAATAATTTGCATGTTGTCTCTCACTCTGTACCAATAAGATCTACGATGAAGTTAGTTGATTTAAAGAAAAAAATTCATACTCTCCGTGATAAGCCAGATGCGATACCATATAGAACGTCTTTTTATAAGGAAGACTGGGGCTTTTGTATGGAGCACTCTAAGTATCTATCGATGCATGATAATGAGTATCATGTTGAGATTGATTCTTTTTTTACTAATGATCCGATGCCATATGGTGAGATTTATATTCCTGGCTCAAATAATGAAAAAGAGATTCTTTTTTCAACCTATATATGTCATCCCTCGATGGCCAATAATGAGCTATCTGGTCCTGTTGTGGCTATAGCTTTAGTAAGGTTTCTCTTATCACTGAGTGAAAAACCCTTATACTCATATAGGTTTTTATTTATGCCGGAAACCATAGGGGCTATTTCATATATAAATTCTAATCTTGAAGCTATGAAAAATAGAATAATTTCGGGATTGGTTTTGACCTGTGTAGGTGATGAGAGAAATTTCTCGGTCGTGAAAAACAAAAAAAATAAAAATTTTCTGGAAAAAATTCTTATTGACAAATGCACAGAGCTTGAGAGTAAATATAGTTCTCCGTTAAAAATATATGATTTCTCTGTGCGCCAATCTGATGAAAGACAGTATTGCAGTCCAGGGGTTGATTTGCCGATTTCATGTTTCTGTAGATCTAAATACGGCTCTTATCCGGAGTACCATACATCCGACGACAACTTTGATGTTGTCACTGAGAAAGGGCTGGCAGGCGCTATAGATGTTTTGGTTAACTCAATTTTGGAAATAGAAAAAACTATTTTTCCAAAATACAGGTTTTTATGCGAGCCAAACCTTGGCAAAAGGGGACTTTACCCATTAATGGGTGCAAAAAAGATTGATACTCAAATCAGAAATATCAAAGATTTTCTTACCTACGCAGATGGTGTTACCACTCTTGGAGAAATAGCGATATTATTAAATATCGATATGGAAGATGCTATCAATCTATTCGAAAAATTATTAGAAAAAGATGTGGTTTATTAAATGAAGAAATTTGATGGTGCGATATTCGTCATAGCTCGATTGAGTTCTCAAAGAGTACCGAAAAAGAATCTTATTGAGCTTGATGGAATTCCAATGATTGCGAGGCTCTGCGAGAGGCTAAAAAAGTCAGAGTTAACTGATCAAGTAATTGTTTGCACAAGTAATGAAGTTACTGATGATCCTTTGGTAAATTTTTGCGAGTCTAATGGTATATTGGTCGGTAGGGGTCCGTTAGAAAATGTTATGGAGCGTATATGTATAGTCGCAGATCTTTTTAATGTGAAAAATATAATTGAGGTCTTGGGCGACAATCCTTTCGTGGATTCTGATTTAGTGGACGAAGCAATAAGGATTTTCCAAGAGGGTCATTATGATTATGTGGCCAACTATAGCAACGACTACTCGGCTAAATTGAGGATTAAAAAATTTCCCATAGGTGTCAGGGTTCAAGTTTACAGCAGGGCAGCGGCGGCCGACTATTCGAGGAAGGATATCAATTCTTTATCTCATCCCTCGTCTTTTTTATATTCAAACCCAGGCAGGTATTCGGTGAAGTTATTTGGTGCTGAGGGAGTATTCACTGGGATGGCTTGCAGTAGTCAATTAAACATATCAGTTAATTATCCTCAAAATCTAGAGTTTGCCAGATACATTTTTCAGAAGTTTGGGAACGATGTGTGTGTTTCAGATATTTTGAAGGAGATAAAAACGCGATCTGACTTGTTGGATTTGGTGAGTCAAAAGAATGTGTAGCCCTCTTGTTTCAATCTACATCACCTCCCATAATTATGCAAATTACTTGGAAGCCGCCATTAAAAGTGCGCTTAATCAAACATATAAAAATATTGAGATAATCATTTTTGATGATAATTCTTTAGACAACTCACCAGAAATTATTAGAAAATACTTGTCATATCCAAGCATAAATGCCACCTCATCGAAGGTATCAGTTGGTTTAAGGAAGGCTTGTAATACATGTATTAAGGCTGCAAAGGGAGATTATGTCATTAGGCTAGATGCTGACGATATACTCCATGAAAATTGCATACAAAATATGGTCACTAGGATTCAATGTTCGAATATACGGCTAGATTTTATATTTTCAAATTATTTTTATATTAGCGATGAAAATAAAGTTCTAGGTGTTGAATTAATTCAAACAAATAATGGTACCTATGATGCTATGTCTCTGCCGCCTCATGGCGCTTGTTGTCTTGTGGCTAAAAGTGTGTACGAAAAATACGGGTATTACGATGAAACGATTCGGCGTCAAGATGGTCATGAGCTTTGGATAAAAATGATTCAAAATAAAGTTTCCTACTCACATATGGATTTGCCATTGTGGTATTACCGAAAACATGGAGATTCTTTATCCTCAAATAGCGAGTTGGTGCATCAAGATAGGCGCGTTTTAAAGCAGAAACTTAATCATGACGGTGCTACTGCAATTGCTTTCATTCCTATTTTAAAAACAATTTTTGATATATTTGATCCTATATCAACCAATCGCTTGGCAGGATTAATTAATGAAATAAAGTTATCAAAAAAATTTAAAACTATAATTGTTTCATCAGATTCTGAGGAAATAAAAAAGTATTGTTTAGATAATAATTTGGTTTTCCATGATAGATATATGCTTTTGACAACTGAAAGACCTGATATACTTGAGTCTTTAAAAGACCTTATTATCAATAGTAAGTATCAGGAAGACATTTTCTGCATTGTGAATCTTACTAGTATAAATATTTGCAAAGAGCATCTCCAGGAGCTAATGAACACTCTTTATCTTTATAATTCGGACAGCGTAATCTCTGTGTACCCTGAAAATGGGATTATGTACAAAATGAATGAATTTGGTTTATATCCTATAAATTATGATAGTCAGTTTAAGATAAGAAAAGACAGAGATGTGGTCTACGTTTTTAATGGAGCCTTAAGAGTTTTTAAGCGTTCCAATATTTTAAATGACCAACCTTTTGGTAAAAGCATTGGTCATATAGAAATGAGTATTGCTGACTCTAAGCTTATTAAAACCGCAGATCAGGCAGAAAGAATATTTAAGGAAAAAAATGATGATTGAAAAACCAATTAAAGTTCTATTTTCAGCGCCATCTTATTTTTTGCTTCAATTCTTAGATAAGTATATTGAGAAATATGATGTAAATTTTAAAGAAATATGGCAAGTAACGGATATTCCAGAAAATGCCCATCATTATGATGTGTGGATTCCAAACCCGGGTCAAAATTTTATTATCGAAGATGCCATTTTAGAAAAATTTTCTTCTCTAAAGTTGATATCTACTCCTTCTACGGGTACAAATCACATCAGCTTTATGGATTGTTCTAAAAGGTCTGTGAAGGTATTTGGTTTGATGGATCAACGACAAGGATTAAATCAAATATCGGCTAGTGCCGAGTTTACTTTCCTAAAAATATTAGCGTCTTTAAGGAACCTAAGAGAATCATGGAATGAGGTAGATGATGGTCGATGGCGCCATAATGAAGACAATATGAGAGGGTATGAAGTAAAAGAAAAGAACTATGGTCTCGTTGGCATGGGGCGAATAGGAAATAAACTCGTAAAGTACCTCGATAGCTTCGGAGCGAACAATATAATATTCCATGATACTGCTGTTTACCAAGATGATTTGGCTAAGGCAAAATTAGTAACTTTGGAAGATATTTTTAAAACTAGCGACGTTGTAGTGATTTGTGTGGCTTTGAATGCGGAGACTAAGGGTATGGTAGATTTACACTTACTATCAAAGTTAAAGAAGAATGCTCACCTAATAAACACGTCTCGAGGTGAGATAATTAATGAAGCTGATTTAATAACGGTTTTAGATAGTCGAAAGGATATTAAGTTTTCTGCGGATGTTTTGTCTGGAGAGGTAAAGTCCGGCTGCTTAAATGAACAGATGTTGTTACTTCATAAAAGTAATAGGATAAATATTACGCCCCATATTGCAGGTGCTACCTATGGCTCTCAAAGCAAAGCCGCCACATTAGCTTTTGATATCATTGAGTCAAATGTTTAGGTTCGTGAATGGTAGGGCGACTCTGATTGCTGAAATCGGTGGAAATCATGAGGGTGATTTAAACAAGGCAAAGGATTTGATGTTTCAAGCTCATGAAGCTGGTGCGGACATCATAAAATTCCAGTCATACTCAGGCGATGGCTTAGTCAATAAAAAGTTGCGACCAGATAGATACAACCATTTCCAAAGATTTATGCTTACTGATGAAGAGTGGATTGATCTTGCAGAGACAGCAAAAAATAATGAAATTAATTTTGCATCGTCAATTTGGGAGAGGCGATATTTCGATTTATTGGATCAGTATATTTGTGTCTATAAAGTAGGCTCAGGAGATCTAAGTAATCACGAATTAATGAAATGCTTCATATCTACAAAAAAGTCAATCGTGCTTTCTACAGCGATGTCTTCTATTGATCAGATTCGTAACACGTATGAGTTTGTGTTAGGTCAAGATAAGACAATTATTGAAGATGGTCGTTTAGCGTTGCTCCAATGCACAGCCATGTATGATGACCCAAACTATCGCAATGTAAACCTGCTTGTTATGAAACAATTTGAACGAGAATTTGGATGTTTAGTTGGTTTCAGTAATCACGCGATTGGAACAAACGCAAGCATAGCTTCAATAGCTATGGGTGCGAAAGTAATAGAATTTCATTTTACGGATTCCAAAAGTTCTAAATTTAGGGACCACAAATTGTCTTTTGATGCTGTTGATTTGAGAAATGTTGTGTCCTTTAACAATGAATTTTTGAATATTTTAGGAGACTCTGAAAAAGTGGTTCATTCAAGTGAAAGCAGTAATGAAAAAGAGTTCAGAAGGGGGGTTTATTTTAATAAGCCTATTAAAAAAGGTGAGACTGTACAGATTGATGATCTTTCATTCTTGCGTCCAGAGTTAGGTATTCCAATGTGGGATCTACCAGAAATTATTGGGAAAAAACTCAAAAAAAATATTGCTGCTTTTGAGGTTCTAGATATGGGGTTATTCGATTGAAGGTATTACTTGCTGGTTCTGCAAGTTCTATCGGGATGGAGGTATATTGTTATGTATTTTCATAGAATTTTAATTAAAGGAAAAAAGTTTGAATAAAAAATCGGTGTTGATTAAAGGAGGAACTGGATCTTTTGATAAAAAGTTTATTGAAACGGTACTAGTAAGATATCCCTTGGTAAAGAATGTTAAATGTATTTAAAAGTTTGAGTGATGTAATCGTGGCTAATCGATTGGAAGACGATATTTTAGATGTTTCAGACAATGTCTTTACTCATGATTTATTTAGGAAAAATTAGTTTAAAAATAAAAAGATAATGATAAATCAATCAAGCGATAAAATCTTATATGAATTTTTATTGTCACATCTGATTTTGATAAAGCTAGCATTTTAGACTTTTTTAATCACCCAAGCGAATTGGTTGTTATAAAAAGCCTAATCAAGAGTAATATGACTTATGAATTTAAAAACATCTGATAATGGAATAAGTAATTAACATGGCTAATCCTTCTCTAGGGCGACTTCTTATTCGTTTGTGCTTGCACGTAAGTAAACGTCGGCATACCCAATTTATTCTCTTATTTTTGGTTATGCTTCTGGCATCTATTGCAGAGGTTGTGAGTATTGGCGCTATACTACCGTTTTTAGGGGCATTAACTGCGCCTGATCAGGTTTTTGATCATCCTATGGCTCAACCAATATTGATATTATTTAGCATTAAAGAACCTCAACAGCTTTTGCTACCACTTACTATTTTTTTTGCGAGTTGCGCAATATTATCAGGCTTAATGCGTCTGCTACTATTGATAGTGTTAACTAGGCTTAGTCATGCTGTAGGAGCCGATTTTAGTATAGGTATATATCAGCGCACGCTTTATCAGCCTTATACTGTACATATTTTACGAAATAGTAGTGAAGTGATTGCAGGTATATCTAATAAAGCCAATGCGCTTGTATATTCCACACTTATGCCTCTTCTTAATATTTTAAGCGCCAGCCTTATGCTAATATTAATCTTATTAATGTTAATATTAATTGAACCTGTTGTTGCTATTAGTACCTTTGTAGGATTTGGCGCCATTTATGGATTGGTAATCTATGCAACAAGAAAAATTTTGTTGCGAGATAGTGAGCGTGCAAACAAAAAGTTAAATCAGGTGTTTAAAGCTTTACAAGAAGGCTTAGGCGGTATCCGTGATGTATTGATTGGTGGCGCTCAAATGACCTATTGCAAAATATATCGAAGTGCTGATTTACCATTGCGCCGTGCACAGGCCAACATTGCTATTATTTCTAACAGTCCACGCTTTGCTATTGAAGCTCTTGGAATCGTATTAATTTCAGTGGTTGCTTATTTGTTTGTCAGTAGTTCAGGAAATATTTCTAAAGCCATACCTATGCTAGGTGCATTTGCATTGGGAGCACAGCGTGTACTGCCTATGTTGCAGTTAGCGTACGCTAGCTGGTCTGCAATACGAGGTGGCCAGGCTTCTTTGGCTGAGACATTGACCCTACTTGATCAACCTTTACCTGTTTATGCGGGTACTGAACTTCCTAGTCCCATTTCTTTTAAACATAGTATTGAGCTTAAAAACATATCTTTTAGGTATACAAAAGATGCATCTTCGGTGTTGCGAGATGGGTTTAATCTGCGTATTTTAAAAGGATGTCGAGTTGGCTTTATAGGCTCCACTGGTAGTGGTAAAAGTACTGTTTTAGATATCATCATGGGATTGTTACCGCCGACTTCTGGCAGTTTAGCAATAGATGGCGTAGACATAACTGAAGAAAATCAGCGCGCTTGGTCGACGCACATCGCACATGTTCCACAAAGTATTTTTTTAGCGGATATTAGCATTGCAGAGAATATTGCTTTTGGTGTTGATGCAGATAAGATAGATTTTTTTCGGGTTCATGAAGCGGCCCGCCAGGCGCAGATTGCAGAAACCATTGAGACGTGGAGTGAACAATACGATACGGTAGTAGGTGAACGAGGTGTTCGTTTGTCTGGGGGTCAACGACAGCGAATTGGAATTGCTCGTGCTCTTTATAAAAATGCTGATGTAATAGTGTTTGATGAGGCTACAAGTGCTTTGGATAATGAAACAGAGCTCGCTGTGATGGAGGCTATTAAAAACCTAAATGATCATCTTACTGTGATTATTGTAGCGCACAGACTGTCTACTCTAAAAAATTGTTCTGAGATTGTTGAGTTGAAAGATGGACGAATTGAGAGAATTGGTAGTTACAAAAATATAATTGATCAGGTAAATAAATTATGAGTATTAAAAAGAACAAACCAACTATTTTAGTTACTGGGGCCGATGGATTTATTGGCTCGCACCTTACTGAGGAGCTATTGCGAAGGGGATATTCAGTACGTGCTTTTGTTTTATATAATTCTTTTAATTCGCAGGGTTGGCTAGAACATTGCGATTTAAAAATTAAAAATAATCTAGAAGTTTTTTCTGGAGACATTAGAGACCCTTATGGTGTAAAAGAGGCAATGAAAGGTTGTGATATTGTTCTTCATTTGGCGGCACTGATTGCAATTCCATTTTCTTATCATTCTCCTGATACCTATGTAGACACAAATATAAAGGGCACATTGAATATTTTGCAAGCAGCGCGTGAACTAAAGGTTCAAAGAATTGTCCATACCTCCACCAGTGAGGTTTATGGTACTGCTCGCTTTGTTCCAATTACTGAAGATCACCCCTTGCAGGGCCAGTCTCCTTACTCTGCTAGTAAAATTGCGGCTGACCAGTTAGCTTATTCTTTTTATGCTTCATTTCAACTCCCTGTCACTATTGTAAGACCCTTTAATACCTACGGTCCTCGCCAGTCAGCAAGAGCAGTAATACCTACTATTATTTCGCAAATAGCCAGTGGAATAAGCGAAATACGACTTGGTTCAATTTCGCCAACTCGAGATTTTAATTATGTAAGCGATACAGTAGCAGGATTTATAGCTGCTATGATGTCGGAACGTGGATTAGGTGAGGTAGTTAATTTTGGTAGTAACTTTGAAATCTCAATTGGCGATACAGCTCTTTTAATCGCTGACGTTATGAACACTAAAATTGATATTATTACCGATGAAGCTCGCCTTAGGCCAACAGATTCAGAAGTTGAGCGATTGTGGGCAGCTAATGAGAAAGCAAATTCTTTATTCGGCTGGAAGCCGTCATATGGTGGGCGCGAAGGTTTCAAAAAGGGAATTGAAGAAACTGTAGCGTGGTTTACAAATGCCAACAATTTAAGCCACTACAAAGCTGACGTATACAATATTTAAAAAATGAACAGTCAAGATTCTTTACCAAATAAAATTATCAATGCAATTCAGGCAGTAGCAGGGAAAGAACCATTAGGTTTGCATGAGCCAACATTTGATGGAAACGAGCGTCGTTATCTGAATGAGTGTATTGACACTACATTTGTATCATCTGTAGGAAAATTTGTTGATAAATTTGAAGCTGATTTAGCTGAATATACTGGTGCCAAATATGCTGTAGCCGTTGTTAATGGAACTTCTGCCCTACATATTAGTTTTTTACTTGCGGGAGTTAAAAATGATGATGAAGTGTTGGTTCCTACTCTCACGTTTGTTGCGACAACTAATGCAGTTACCTATTGTGGCGCATTTCCACACTTTGTAGATAGTGATGAAAAAACATTGGGTATTGATACCTATAAATTAAAACAACATCTACTCAGAAACACTAAGCAAAAAAATGGACTATGTATTAATAAGTTAACTGGAAGAACCATACGTGCTATCGTGGCAGTTCACGTTTTTGGCCATCCTTGTGACATAAATGGCCTTTTGTCTATCGCTGAGGAGTTCAACATTATGATTCTTGAAGATGCTGCGGAGTCTTTGGGAAGTACTTATAATGGAAAACATACAGGAACATTTGGGTTTACAGGTGCCTTGAGCTTTAATGGAAATAAAATTATCACATGTGGTGGTGGGGGGGCGATTTTAACTAGTGATGATAGTGTTGCCAGGAGAGCTAAGCATATAACCACTACTGCAAAAGTGCCGCATGCTTGGGAGTTCATCCATGATGAGGTTGGGTATAACTACCGACTTCCTAATCTTAATGCAGCTTTAGGTTGTGCTCAAATGGAGCAATTGCCTTCTAAGTTGCGTGCTAAAAGAAATTTATACGCAAGATATAAGTCCGAGTTTTCCACCTTGACTGGAGTTTCTCTTTTAGCTGAGACTGAAAAATCTAAAAGTAATTATTGGCTCAATACAATAGTACTGGACAGAGACCAGATGCATCATCGAAATGCTGTATTAGAGGCAACGAATAATGCAGGTTTAATGACACGACCAGTTTGGAAACTGATGCACGAATTACCAGCTTTTTCTAACTGTCAGCGTATGAATTTGGAGACAGCAACACAATTATCTCGACGTTTGATTAATATCCCTAGTAGCTCGAATATATTATGATAAAAGTTAACATTGGATATTTTGCAGATGGCCCATGGTCCCACCAAGCTCTTGAAAAACTGAATTCTGATAAAAGCTTGGAGGTTAAGTTCATTTGCGCGCGAAACGACAAGCCTGACTCAATTCTTAAAGCAATGGCGAAAGAATATGAAATTGACTTTTTGACGCATAACGACATAAATTCATCTGAATTTTTTTCAATAGTTAAAGGTTATAATTGCGACCTTTTTGTTTCCATGTCATTTAATCAGATTTTTAAGTCGCATATTATAAACCTACCAAAATTAAAAACAATCAATTGTCATGCCGGGAAATTACCGTTCTATCGCGGAAGAAATATTCTAAATTGGGCGCTAATTAATGATGAGAAAGATTTTGGAATTACTGCTCACTTCATTGATGATGGGATTGATACTGGAGACATTATCATTCAACGATGCTATCCCATAACTGACAAGGATGATTATTCAACTCTTTTGCTTAGAGCATACTCTGGATGCTCGGATGTCCTTTTTAATGCAATAAAGGCTCTTCAAAAAAACAGTTTTCAAACTATAGATCAAGCATCGATACATCCTCGAGGATTTTATTGTTCTGCAAGAATAGAAGGAGATGAAGTGCTTTCATGGAATCAAAAATCACGAGAGATATTTAATTTTGTCAGATCAATATGTAATCCAGGACCACAGGCGCGCACATTTTTAGGTAAAAGAGAAATTCAGATTAATAAAGTGCGTTATATCGAAGATGCACCAACTTACAAAGGGATACCTGGTGCCGTAATTGGACGCGGACAAACTTCTTATTTAGTGAAAACTGCAGATAGTTTTATAGAAGTATTAGAGTGGACTGGCGAAATGCCCAGAATCGGAGATCGTTTCAAATGAGTATTGTAATAATTGCAGAGGCTGGGGTAAATCATAATGGTGACATCGCTTTAGCAAAAAAATTAATAGACAAAGCCGCTGATGCTGGGGCTGACTATGTAAAGTTTCAGACTTTCAGAGCAAATGAATTGGTTACTAGAACAGCTGATAAGGCCGCTTACCAGAAATTTAACAGTGAAATTGTAGAAACCCAATATGAAATGCTAAATCGTTTAGAGTTAAGTTTAGACGATCATTATCAGCTATCAGAATATTGCGTTGAAAAAAATATAAATTTTTTTTCAACAGGCTTTGATATTCAAAGTATGAAGTTTTTAGTAAATTTTGGACTTGATAGAGTAAAGATACCATCTGGAGAAATTACGAACCTGCCATACTTGAGGTATGTGGGTGGGTTAGGAAAGCCTATAATCTTATCAACTGGCATGTCCTCTATGGGTGATATAGAGGCTGCTATAGATGTATTAGAGAAGTCTGGAACTTTACGATCTAAAATTACTGTTTTACATTGCACAACAGAATATCCTACTCCTATGTCAGAAATTAATCTTTCGGCAATGCAAAGTATAAGAAAAGCATTTGGGGTTTCGGTAGGCTATTCAGATCATAGCGCGGGGATAGAAGTTTCTATTGCTGCCGCTGCCCTAGGGGCCAAAGTGATTGAGAAACACTTCACATTAGACAGAAATTTGCCTGGTCCAGATCATAAGGCGAGCTTAGAGCCAAATGAGCTTAAATTAATGATATCCATGATTAGAAATATTGAAATAGCAATGGGTGATGGTATAAAACGCCTCACAGAAAGTGAGGTAAAGAATAAATGTGTCGCAAGAAAGTCCATAGTTGCTATAGCCTCTATAAAAGTAGGTGAAGCGTTCACACCAAAAAATATTTCTGTAAAGCGCCCTGCCAATGGAATATCACCAATGAATTGGGACACTGTAATTGGACGTAGAGCAACAAGAGATTTCTCTATTGATGAGTTAATTGAACTATGAGTAAAAATATATGCGTTGTTACTGGTACACGAGCAGAATATGGTCTCTTGCGATGGGTAATAGAAAATATAAAAGATGACGCTGATTTAAATCTCCAAATAATTGCTACTGGTATGCATCTATCGCCAGAATTTGGTTTGACCTACAAAGAAATCGAGGATGATGGGTTCTATATCGACCGAAAAGTTGAAATGCAGATGAGTTCAGATACGCCTTTGGGAATAACGAAATCAATGGGGTTAGGGATGATTGGATTTGCTGATGCTTTGAATGAGTTGCAACCTGATATTTTGGTTGTTCTGGGAGATAGGTATGAAATTTTCTCCGCAGTTTGTGCGGCTCTGGTGGCCTGTATTCCTGTGGCTCATTTACATGGAGGTGAAACTACTGAGGGAGCTTTTGATGAAGCGATCAGACATTCAATCACCAAAATGGCTCATTTACATTTTGTGGCGGCTGAGGATTACAGAAGGCGTGTAATTCAGTTAGGAGAAGACACAAGGAATGTATTTCTAGTTGGTGGTTTAGGTATCGATAGTATCAACAATATGGAATTGTTGAATCGGAAAGAGTTAGAATGTGAGCTTGGCTTTGAATTTAGTGAAAGAAATTTATTAATTACCTTCCACCCAGTAACGCTTGAAAGAGCTAGTTCGGCATCTCAAATGTCTGAATTATTATCTGCCCTTGCTCCTATGAAAAGTACTAGGCTTATCTTTACGATGCCTAATTCTGATACTGATAGTAGGATTCTCTTTAAGATGATAAATCAATTTGTTGCAGAAAATGACAATGCTTATGTCTTCACATCTCTTGGACATCTTAGATATCTATCGTGTATCGCCCAGGTCGATGGTGTGCTAGGTAATTCTTCCAGTGGATTACTAGAAGTGCCTAGCTTTAATAAAGCAACAGTTAATATTGGAGAGCGGCAACGTGGACGGCTTCAAGCAGAGAGTGTGATTAATTGTGACCCCATATGCAAAAGTATTTCTGACACTATTGACGTTATGTATTCAAAGATTTTTCAAGATAAGTTAAAAAATATTACCAGTCCTTACGGAACTGGTGGAGCGAGTAAAAAGGTCGTTGAAATAATAAAAGCCTCTGACACCAGAAAAATAGTCAAGAAGACATTCTATAACTTGCCAAAAACATGCTTTTTGGATGAAAAATGAATTTACTAGATAAAATATGGCCTCAAGCGCTTATTCTTGAAACTTCAACTGTTGAGGACGCTGTACGTAATCTGGATGAAGTTGGAATTAAGATCGTTCTTGTAGTTGATAAGGATAAAAAATTACAAGGCACTATATCTGATGGAGATATTCGACGCGGGCTCCTTAATGGCTTAGATTTTAATAGTCAAATTGACACAATTATTAATTATGATGCATTAGTAGTTCCCACTACCATGCCAAAAGATATGGTTACTCAACTGATGGTCGCTAATAAGATTCAACAAATACCTGTAATAGATGAGCATAAAAACATTTTAGGTTTATATCTTTGGGACGAATTAACTGTAGTGCCAAAGCGCGATAATTTAATGGTCATTATGGCAGGTGGAAAGGGAACTAGGCTTTTACCTCATACTGAAGATTGTCCTAAACCAATGTTGATTGTATCTGGAAAGCCAATGCTTGAACATATTATTGAGCGCGCTAAGCGAGAAGGATTTAATCATTTTGTTTTAGCTATCCATTATTTAGGAAATATGATAGAAGATTATTTTGGTAATGGTGATAAATTAAATATTAAAATAGATTATCTTAGAGAGAAGAGTCCACTTGGTACAGCTGGTGCTTTAAGTCTATTTATCTCTCGGCCTGAATACCCTTTCGTGGTGACTAATGGTGATGTTATGACAGATATTCGATATGGAGAAATATTAGATTTTCATGAAAGACAATCTGCATCAGCAACTATGGCAGTAAGACTGCATGAATTGCAAAATCCATTTGGAGTAGTTCAGATGGAAGGTCTTGAAATAGTAGGTTTTGAGGAAAAACCCATAGTGCGGAGTTATATAAATGCCGGTGTATATGTGCTCTCTCCTGAGGTTTTAGGGGAACTAGAAAAGGATAAATTATGTGACATGCCTACGCTTTTTGAATTTTTACAGGCTAAAAATATGTCTACACTGGCCTATCCTACGCATGAGGAGTGGCTTGATGTGGGTAGGCCAGATGACCTGCATGCCGCTGAAGGTAATTTAGATATCGATAAATGAGGTTGGAAAATGATAAATGGGCAAAAGGTACTAGCAATTATTCCTGCACGCGGAGGTAGTAAGGGATTAAAAAGGAAAAACATCAAGCTGATGTGTGGGAAGCCTTTAATTGGTTGGTCGATAGATAAAGCAAAGAAAAGTCGATACATAGACACAGTATTAGTTACTACTGACGATAAGGAAATTTTGGATATAGCCAAAAATTTTGGAGCATATGTTCCTTTTGTGAGACCAGCAGAACTCTCTACAGATCATGCGTCTACTTACGAAGTCATCACACATGCATTGTCTTACTTTAAAAAAAGTGAGAAAAAAGAATTTGATTTTATTGTTTTAATGGAGCCAACTTCACCATTAAGAGAAGATGATGATGTTGATAAAATGTTGGATCGTCTAGTTTCTAAGGTAGACCAGTTTGACTCGATTATCAGTGTTGGCAAAGTGAATGAGCATCCTTCTCTTATGAAGCGCCTAGTGTTTGATGGCCTTGAGCCTTATTCTCTCTGTTTAAAACAGACAACCAGGCGACAAGATAATACTCCCGCATATTTCCCTTTTGGTGTCGCTTATATTGCTAAAACACAGGTATTGTTGAATGAAAATACATTCTATACTCGACGGAGTATGCACTATTTAATTGAGCGGTATCAAAATTATGAAATCGACGATCTTTATGATTTTTTGTGTACTGAAGCAATAATGAAGACCGAATGGGGGCTAATATGAAATTCCTTGTTATAGGATTGGGTTCAATGGGAAAACGGCGAATCCGAAATTTAATGTCGTTGGGTCACATGAACATTGCGGGGTTTGATCTACGTGAGGATCGTCGCATGGAGGTTGTTGAAAAGTACAACATTAAGCTATTTGCTGATATTGACTCTGCTATTGAAGAATTTGGCCCAGATGTTTTTATAATTTCCACTTCCCCAGCATTCCATATGGAATATGCTGGGATGGGCTTTGAGCATGGGCTAGCATGTTTTGTGGAAGCTTCGGTAGTAGAAGGTGATAAGATATTAGATCTTCATTTAAGGAGCGAAAAATCACCGATCTTAATAGCTCCTTCTTGCACTATGCGATATTTCGCTGGTCCAAAAAAGGTCAAGCAGCTTATTGAGGCTGGGGTTATTGGAAAGCCTTTAAATATTAATTATCAAACAGGACAGTACCTTCCAGATTGGCATCCCTGGGAAAAAATAGAAGATTTTTATGTTTCCACACGCGCAACTGGTGCGGGACGAGAAATTGTTCCATTTGAATTAACTTGGTTAAATGATATTTTTGGTGAACCGATACCGTTAGCTTGTGTGAAAGCGAAGCTGACAGATATGAATGCTGATATCGATGATATTTATCATTGTTTACTTCGCTACCCAGATGGGATTTTGGCTAACATTTCTGTGGAGGTGATTTCTCAACCCAATGTGACTCGAGAACTTCGAATTATTGGAACATATGGAGAGCTAGTATTTAGTGCAGATGAGAATGTAGTCAGATATTGTAACCGTGATAATCCTAATTGGATAAGATCAGACTTAGGTGACGGGACCATAGAAGCTGGATACATCAACCCAGAGGAACCATATATTTCTGAATTAAAAGATTTTATTGATGCTGTTAATCAAAATAACAAAAATCTTTATCCAAATACTCTACTGGATGATTATCATGTGTTAAAAATACTTGATGAGTTAGAAGCTCTATCAGACCCCACGGTATAATTTGGTGGTGAGATCTTTACTCTTTAATTCAATTCTGTGCGTTGTAACGTCTTCTAAACGCTGCACCCTGAGATTCAGACCTTTTAATCAACAAACATATTGAGGGACTTAATGGTAAACAAAAAAAACTCTAAAGACACTATTGAGGACCTTCATTCAAGAGCAAAGCAATGTATTCCAGGAGGTAATTCTTTATTGTCGAAGAGAAGAGAGTTGTTTGCTCCTGAGCAGTGGCCAGCTTTCTTTAGTTCTGCCAAAGGGATTTCAGTCACTGACATAGAAGGCAAAACATACCGTGATTTTAGTCATTTTGGTGTCGGCACCAATACTCTTGGTTACGGTAATAAGAATGTTGACTCAGCAGTTTTAGATTGTATTTCAAAGGGTAACATGTCGACACTAAATCCTCCTGAAGAGGTATATTTAGCAGAACGGCTATTGCAATTACATCCGTGGGCAGGCATGGTTAGATTTGCTAGAACTGGTGGAGAAGCAAATTCTATTGCAGTAAGAATAGCTCGAGCGTTTACCGGGAAAAGTAAAATAGCATTTTGCGGATATCACGGTTGGCACGATTGGTATCTTTCGGCAAATCTTGTAGACAGTGAAAACCTTGATAAACAGTTGCTCGCTGGGCTGTCAACAGCGGGAGTTCCCAATGAGTTAGTGTCTACGGCAATTCCCTTTAATGATGGTGATTTAGAGAATCTTGAGCGTATTCTTAAAATGGGCGAAGTAGCTGCAATAAAGATGGAAGTTATGAGGTCACAAGAGCCGTCGTTGCAATATTTGAAAGACATAAGACTTTTAGCTGACAAATACCAATGTCTTCTGATTTTTGATGAATGTACAAGTGGATTTAGAGAAACATTTGGAGGATTACATCTTAAATATGGAATTGCGCCTGATCTATCAATTCTGGGTAAAACCCTTGGTAATGGTTACGCTATCACTGCTGTAATCGGTAGTAAGCCTGTCATGCATGTTTCTCAGTCAACTTTTATAAGCTCCACATTTTTCACTGAGAGAATTGGCTTTGTAGCAGGATTAGCAACTCTGTCTGAAATGGAAAAAGAAAAATCTTGGAAAACAATATCAGAGAAGGGAGCCAGTTTCAAAGAAAAATTAAGGAAGTTATGCAAACTTCATAATCTAGATATTGAAATTACAGGCATGGACGCTTTGGTAACATATAACTTCAAATGCTCAAATCCAACACAATACAAAACTTATGTGACACAAGAAATGCTGAAACACAATTTTTTAGTGGGTAACCTTTTTTATCCTAGTATTGCACATTCTGATCAAGATATTGATGATTTTTTTACCTCCTTTAATCAAGTACTAAAGAAACTTTCAAAAATTATTACTGCAGGAGAAAATCTCAAGAAGTACTTGGATGGACCGGTCTGTCATTCAGGATTTCAAAGGTTAAACTAACCTTTTGTTATGAAATAACGGCAAATTAGTTTTCAAATACTGCTTTGATACTTTGGTTGTAAACATTTTTTGGTGAGTTCTTGGACTAGATTGCTCACTTTTTATACTGAAGGAAAATATTACATATGCTTAAAAACAAAATAATTGTAATTACGGGCGGATCTGGTCTGCTAGGGCTTCAGTTCGTCAGAATTATTATAGAAAATGGTGGTATTCCTATAATAGCTGATATTAATTCAAAATCTTTAGAAAAATCTAAAGAAATAATCTCGCTCGAATATGATGAAAGCTCTTTTGACACGGTAATTTTAGATATTACATCATCAGTGTCTACAAATAATATGATCACATACTTAGATGCCAAGTATGGGAAAATAGATGCTTTAATAAATAATGCATATCCCAGGAATCAAGGATATGGGAAACATTTTTTTGATGTTGAATATGACAGTTTTGTTGATAATCTTGGGATGAATTTAGGCGGATACTTTTTGGTCTCACAACTTTGCTCAAAATATTTTAAGACTCAGGGTTATGGGAATATCGTCAATATTTCCTCTATTTATGGTATTATAGCTCCCAGGTTTGAAATCTATGATAATACAAAGATGACAACCCCCGTTGAGTATGCAGTAATAAAAGCAGGGCTTATTCATCTAACGAAATACATGGCGAAATATTTTAAAGGCATTAACATAAGGGTAAATTCGATTAGCCCAGGTGGAATTTTAAATGACCAGCCTGAAGAGTTTCTCAAAAACTATAATAACCTCTGCTCAAGCAAAGGCATGCTGGATAGTAGCGATATAAATGGAACTCTTATTTATCTATTAAGTGACATGAGTAAATTTTTAAATGGCCAAAATATTATTGTTGATGATGGATTTAGTCTGTAATGAAGAAAATCGTACTTAGACAAATATGTCAAAACGATGTTAAAATTAAGATAAATGGTGGTATTTATAAGGATATTGTTTTGGTAGGCGATGTAATAAAGATGATTCTTAGAATAAAAAGAATAAATCACATAGAAGCTTCAAAAAAAGCACAGATATACTTCTTTCTATTCTTCTCTCACAGCATTAATTAATTTAGTAACTTTCTTCTTCTCACTCCTTTTGAGGTATAGCATGTATAAAAAAATTATAGTCAAAATTGATAGGGCCATCCTAGGCGGTATGATTGCCAAGCATTACGCTCCATATTTTGCTAAAAAAAGTATCGCATATAAATCTGATGTTTTTAATTATGGTTTTGATATTCAGTATTTAAAGAATGAAGAGTCCTCCCTTAATATTCTTTCTGACAGATATGGTTCTGATAAAGGTGAGGCTTCGCCAAATTCAAACCCGTATCGTTGGGGCAGCCATAACTATGCCGACTTTTATAGCCTCATTTTTGGCCTTAGAAGAAATGATGTTAAAAGCGTTGTTGAGTGTGGGCTTGGTACTAATGATCCAGCGCTGCTTTCGTCAATGGGAATTGATGGAAAACCAGGTGCTAGTCTGCGAATGTGGAGAGATTATTTTCCTAATGCAAGCATTATCGGATGTGATATAGATACTGGTATTTTGTTTAGAGACGAACGGATTAAAACATTCCATTGTGACCAAACTTCTAGCAAGTCAATTAAGAAGTTTTTGGAAAATGCGGAATTAGTCGAAGGATCTACCGATATCATCATAGATGATGGATTGCATGAGTTCTATGCTGGCATTTGTTTCTTTGAGAATATGATTGGATCTCTTTGCGACAATGGAATTTATATCATTGAAGATGTTGCGCAAAGTGACGTCGTCAAATATAAAGATTATTTTTCAAAGCTTAGCGACGCTTTTGAAGCGCAGTTTGTTTATTTAAAGTCACCTTTAAGGGAATTTGGTGACGATAACAACCTGGTCTGTGTAAGGCGAAAACCAACTTTATGATTTTTCCGGCCAACTTGATTAAGATTTACTTTAAGACGGAAGAAAATCAGAGTTAATTCCATCCGCTCTGAATCAATATTTGATGGCCAGAAAAAAGCGTTGTTAACAAAGAGAGTCAATATTGGTTGAATAAGGGCATGCTTTGAGAAATCGGTATTAAGGCGACCCCCATTTAATTTTTTAGTGACGTGAGTTAATTTGGAATGATCAAAAAATTTAAGGCGATGATGGATATAGTGATTAATGAACAAAATTCGATTTAGAGAGATATGTGAGACTGTTCCCGGCATTGATAATAAATCTCTGCCAGTTAAATCAATTAGAATAGGTATTCGGTACGTTACAAGAGTCGCTGGATATTCACTTTCGATTAAGATAATTGCTTTTATTCTGAGGCTTTTTAATGTTGTTAGAATTTCCCGATTATCAAAATATCTAGTATATCTTTTAAAAATCAACAAGCATCGTTTGAGTTACTTACACTGCTTGGCGAAAAATGATCTTCTTGGAGCAGCTCAAAATAAAATTATTTGGGCGGAGATAGCATCGGAAGTCTCAATGAGTCGTGTTTCTAGATGTATGGCAAGGGAGTATTTACATCTTTTATCTTCCTACGGGCTGGCTGACCCGTCCCATAGTAGATCTACCCCAAAAACTGTTAATAGGTCGAGTCATAAATTTTATCTTTATGGTCCAAATGCTAAAAATGCTCCAAGACATGATTATGAAGATTATACCTTGGTTTTGACTAAACCTATTGATACAGATATTTCCAAGTTTAAGGATAAACAACTTTTTATCAACAGTTCTTATTTTAATGAAGTCGTTATTAAAGATTGTGATGTGAGTAATAGACTGATTGAAGAATTTGGTATAGTTTATGTCCATTGTAGAGAGTCTAATTTGTCGAAGCCGTTTAAACGAGCAAAATTTCCCTTGGGTGATAATATTGCGGGACCAATGGCGCTGGGCAGAATTCTTTATAATTTGATTCAAGAGTATGGAGAGTTTACTTGTGTTATTGAAGGGTTTGATTTTTATTTAGATAGACAGGGTTATCAGGGGTATTACCCATCTCTTTTCCGAAATAGCAGTAATACCACTAGGGAACAAATAATTTGCAGTGGTTTGGCTAATCATGATGCGCTTTATAACTTCCTTTATGTTAAGAAAAAAGCTGAAAATCTAAACATACTGGACTCGAGAGAATTTAAAAAAATCCTAAAACTGAGCGGTGAGGGCTACTTAAGTGAGTTGGCAAAAACAAGAAATTTTAGATCACTCTGCTATTTATGAGCAGCACTGTGCTCAATTTAAGCGAGTTTCATCGAATCTTGAAGAATTCTATGTTGGCTTCACCAATAAAAATAAAATAATAGTATTACTAGAGTATTGGCTCTTCGCATGTAGATCAGTTTATTTGTGCTATGGAGTAAATGCTACAAATGCATTTTTTAAGGGAAAATATAATAGCCCTGCCCGCTTTTCTTTTTTACATGAATTTGGGGTAGAGCATAATCTCACAATTGAGGGGAATCAAGGCTCGTTTCTGTTCCATTTTTTGATGAGATTCATTAAGAATTTAATTTTTCCTGGTGGAGTTATAAATTCCATCCAGAGCAAATTTCGCTCGCGAATCACTAGGTTTATTGTTAGTAACATTACGGTTTCTGAAGATAAAAATAGAAAATTTAACCTTGTTGATCTTCTCCAAATTTATTTTGACGATTTTGGTTTGGACGACATGGATAATCTGCTGAATCACGGGTTACCCTATATTTTTTTTGGAGAGGAAATAAGAACCACATCTACACGAGATCTCGATTTAGATTGCGCTGCGATTTGTTTTATGGATTTTTGCGGGTATGAAAACATCTTTTTGGTAAATCGAGTACTTAAAATTCGAGGCAGGCAACATGGTGGAGGATATGATTTCTTTTCGCTAGGTTACTCAAATCTTTTTGAAAAACGGTTATGCGATAGTTTTTTAGGATGGGGCTTGTCCCAAGCTAATTCACGACAACAAAGATATCCTTCAAAACAAAAACCAAAAGTATCTATTCAAGAAAGAAAGCGCCTAGTTTGGAGTGAGCACAGCTTATTGCCTCTGACGTACTGCATACTCAGTCCGTATGACTATCTTCATCATCAGAATGAAAGCGTTATTAAATATATCCATGAGGAGTTAGTAGGTTCGGGGCATAAGTACTTAAGTATGGTTTATCCGGGTCTTTTGGAATCCCCAGCTTACATAGGAAAAAGAGGGGGAAAGTTTCGTAATACAACTGGCAGGGGTGAGGATAATATTTTTGTCAATGATGTACTGATATTTGATATTAGCGCGCACTCTTTGGTTCACTATTGTTTGGAACATGAGCTTACCTTTATTATTGTTATTAGTCGGAGCAATCTCGATTTCTTTACCTATAGTAAAGCTGAGTGGTTTGGTAAATTGAGAGAAGCTCGGCTTGCTTTTTTTGACGACGAGGTTGGTTTGCTAAGTCAAAGACTAAGTGAAATTATGTCTGATGAATTCGAATTTCCTGATACTTTAAAAGTTTTCCATCGTCAAAAATTCATAAATATCTGAATTTTTAATGCTAAGATTTATTTCAAGCTTATCAACAAAGATCGTTCATAATTCCTTAATATTAGTTTTAAGTAAAAATTCTATCAAAATAGAATTTCTGTTCAAAAGAATTGTTTAATATAAGATTTAGGTGGATAATTATATGAAAAATATTTTAATTATAGGTGGGACTGGATTTATTGGACGAAATATAATTGAAGCTTTATATGAAGGCAGGTTTAACATTGTTCTATTGAGTAGGGATGAGAAATTCTTTGGGTATGAACGATGTAGAGATGTTAAGCTTATCAATGGGTGTCTTTCAGATGTGAGCTTAATAAAAAATATTTTATCTGAAGAAAATATTGATGTGGTAATACATTTAGCTTCAAGTCTGATACCTGGCTCCAATAAAAATCAATTTTATAATGAACTAAAAGAAATAATTTTTCCAACCATAGAAATCCTAGATTATATAGCTTGTTTAAATATAAAAATTATCTTTTTTTCATCTGGAGGAGCCATTTATGGTAGTTCTAATCAAAATATAGATGAAACTTATCCTCTTTATCCAATCAATTATTATGGGCAAAGTAAGCTTATTATAGAGAAATATATGTTGTTTTTAAACAGTTATAAGGGACTTCGTTACGTAATTCTGAGGCCATCAAATGTTTATGGTAAATATCAAAGAATTGAATCTGAGCAAGGCTTTATTGCAGTTGCAGCCGGTAAAATGATATCAGGTAATATTATCGATATATGGGGCAAAGGAGATGCAATAAGGGATTATGTAAACGTTTCAGATGTTGCAAAAGTGGTGAGAAATATTCTTGAGCAAGATATAGAGAATGAAATTTTTAATTTGGGGACTGGAATAGGACATACACTTTTAAATATCATAAATATCTTGGAAGAGCAGTTAGATATAAAAGCAAATATAGAATTTAAAGATAATCGAATTATTGACTTAGAGAGAATTACTCTAAATATAGGAAAATTATCTTCTTTTGTAGAATATGATCCAGTGGAACTGAAAGTCGGTGTTGTCGACTTCATAAAAACTCTCCTAAAGAATTAAGAATTTGAAAAATAAATCGTTAGCTATTGTCATACCAACTTTTAACAGAGCGGAGATTCTGCGAGACAATATCCTGAAAATGTTGCCAGAGATAAAAGAATTTTCAATTCCAATTTTTATTTCTGATGATAGTAAAGATTGTGATACTAAAAATGTAATTCAGGAATTAAATGGCATCTATGAGTACATTTTTTATTATAAAAATACTCCTAGTTTAGGCCATGATCATAATATTTTTCATACACTAGGTCTTGCTAAAAGTGATTATGTTTGGATGCTGGGAGACAGTATGCTAATCAAGAAGGGAGCAATAGCAAAAATCCTAAAAATAATTCAAGACACTAAGGTCGACATAATATCAGTAAATGCTGACAACAGAGCGGTAGATATTGATAGCCAGTATTTTAGTAATTTTAATGAGGTATTTAGTAAACTTGCTTGGCATCTAACACTCACAGGATGCACCATATACTCGAGATCGTCTATAGCCACTATTGATGGCTTGAAAATAAATGAGTGCAGAAACTTTCCTCAAATAGCATTGATATTTTCACATTTAGCCGTAAACTTTTCATTCTATTGGGTGAATCAAAAGTTTGTTTATAGTTCTATCAGCAAAGAAAGTTATTGGGTAAATACAGTTTTTCAAGTATTTTTAAATGACTGGAGCTATGCTATTAGAAACTTACCAAGCTGCTATCATAATAAGAGAAAATTAATCTTAATGCATTCATATATGACAAACATATTTGGGTTTAAAAATTTGATTATTTATAGAGCCAGGGGTGCATATAATATAAATGTATTTAAAGAGTACAAAACAGATCTTTCAGAACATAGTAGTTTATCGGTTTGTACTTTAATGATGATCTCAATCATGCCAAAATTTATTTTGAAAATTATTATTAATCTTAAACTACGATTGAAGTTATAATTTAATTAATCTAAATATTACCTGAATAAGGAGAGTAAAGTGTACACTCGTTACTTTTAATGCTTATGGTTATATTATGGACAATCTTCATTCAATAAATATTGATAATATGGAAGAATTTGTTGTGGCAAATTATTTTATGGAGTCTAAATCTGGAGTTGCTCCAACCTGATCACACAAACTGCTAAGATTTTGATTATTTTTGCCATGATTTTAAAAAAACAATGTTCACAACCAAAACGTATGGGAAATGTTGTGGATTATATTTTTCTACAAATATAATTTAAATTTTGAAATGATAAAAGTATACATGCCTGCTTAAACAATGAAATTATGCGCCTAGTTAACCAAATGACTTGAGGAAGCTAACGTTAATATGATATTAAAAGATTTAAACACAAAAACTATAATCATGGATAAATTGTTAATTCTTTATCTAAGCATTATTGTGTTGTTATTTGCTGCATGGTTTCTTTATCAATATGGCATATATTCACATGATTATGGAGAATATGAAAAAATATGGCACTATACAAATGGTGTGAGTTTTTCTGATGCATACTTAAATGCTAGATATGAAATTGGGTCATATTTTTTGTTCTGGAATTTGTCTCAAGTTACTTCTGCTGCACAAACATTTTATATTTTTGGCCTTATTTCTTTATCTAGTAAATTCTATTTAATTAAAAGAAATTATAATTATCCTTTGGTTTCTTTTAGTCTATATATGATTATTTTTGTTCCTATTTTGGATGCTAATCAAATAAGAGCTGCATTAGCTATGACTATTTTAATGTATTCGCTTTGCATCAAATCTAATAATATTTTTACTTATCTAGTTCTCGCAGGCATAGCAGTTTTATTTCATTTTTCTGGAATTATTATACTCATTCTTTATTTAGTTCGGTTTCCATTGTTGGGTTTGATAGGGCTTATTGTATTTAGTTTTTCTGTTCAAATTTTGATATCATCTTTTAGTTATTTAGCTTTTGCTGAGTATTGGTTGGCTTCTCCATCTGGGAAAGCTAATTTAACAAGCTCAATCTTTATATTGCAAGCGGGTATATTTTTTGTGAGTATATATTTTTGGAAGAAGTTGAGTTACCTGCAACAAAAGGGAGCTTATCTAAATGCCTTTGGTGTGCTTATTTATGTATTATTTATAGATTACGACATAGTTGCACATCGAATTCGTGAGTTATCTCAGATCGGTATAATGAGTATTTTATTTTTTGGTGAAAAAAAATGGACGTATATCAAACTTTTCAGTGCTCTATGCATAAGTTATATTGCAATATATAATTTGATATATATTTTTGGAAGATTAGCATAATAAATCCTCTGTTTAGGATTAAGAATTAATAAACTCTGTGTAAGGTAAATTTTTTAATGCATATAGATATTGTAATAGTAAATTGGAATGCTGGCTTTCTTATTAAAGAGTGTATTGATTCAATTATTAAGTTTAAAAGTACATCAGTTAGTAAAATAATTGTTGTTGATAATAATTCTACTGATGGTTCTGAAAATTTTCTTGATAATTATACAGAAGTAACTTTGATACGTGCTGGTGAAAATCTTGGATTTGGTAAAGCATGTAATTTAGGCGCAAGTCTCTGTCAGGCTGAATTTATTTTATTCTTGAATCCTGATACTCAACTACGTTCAAGTACATTAAGAAAAGTTCTCACATACATGCATGAGGAGAAAAATGCGAAGGTTGGAATTTGTGGGGTGCAGCTTTTTGATGAAAGAAATCAAGTAGCGAGAAGCTGTTCAAGAGCACCATCTGCAACTGCTTTTTTTGCGCATGCAATAGGTATGACAAAAATATTCCCATCTTTTGGTGACGCAATGAGAGAATGGGATCATTCTAGCACAAGAATAGTCGATCAAGTTATTGGCGCCTTCTTCTTGGTGCGGCGTAATTTATTTTTTAGTTTGGATGGTTTTGATGAACGCTTTTTTGTGTATTTTGAAGAAGTAGATTTTTCAGTTCGTGCAAAAAATAATGGCTGGTATAGTGTTTATTTTTCGGGTGCTGAAGCATTTCATTTGGGTGGTGGGACTTCATGCCAAGTAAAAGCAAAAAGGTCATTTTATTCCATACGCAGTCGTATCCAATATGCATTTAAACATTTTAGTGCGCCATCAGTTCTGGTTGTATTATTTGTTACTTTATGCATTGAACCAATTTCAAGATCTGTTTTTGCCCTTTCGAAGGGATCTATTGTATCGTTTATAGAGAATTTGAGAGCCTATAATATGTTATATGGTTGGTTTTTTCGTTTCAAATTTGGAGAGAAAAAATGAAAGCTGTAATACTTGCAGGTGGTCTTGGAACTCGACTCAGTGAAGAAACACATTTAAAACCTAAGCCGATGGTTGAAATAGGAGGTAAGCCAATTCTTTGGCATATTCT
>ERZ807291.2343-NODE-2343-length-28847-cov-49.800292_pt1 | contig 28847 bp, 23 predicted proteins | sample MGYA00521257_ERZ807291 | MGnify/ENA primary metagenome ERZ807291 (study PRJEB31413, sample SAMN03169783) | marine metagenome | biome: Marine; feature: Water; material: Subsurface seawater | place: North Sea | collected 2011-04-28 | depth 1 m m ...
GTTTTTGTAATTTCATGAAAAACAATCCGTTTGGTTTTGGATTTATCTAACTTTAAGGTTTCTGCTAAATGCCATGCAATAGCCTCTCCTTCTCTATCTTCATCACTTGCTAACCAAACAATTTCTGCTTTTTTAGCAGCTGCTTTTAGCTTGCTAACAACCGATTTTTTATCAGTAGAAACTTCATATTTTGGTTTAAAATCTCCTTCGACATCTACACCTAATTCTTTGGAAGGCAAATCAGCGATGTGCCCAAAACTGGACTCAACCTTGAAGTCTTTTCCAAGAAATTTTTCTATAGTTTTCGCCTTTGCAGGGGACTCAACAATCACTAAATTCTTAGCCATATCTTATTTTTAGAGAAGTACAAATGTAGAGGATTTTTTTTATTTCTTTCTTTTATTTTTTCGACAAAAGAAAAAACGACTGCAAATTGCAGTCGTTTTTAATGACAATTGGTATAGATTTAAAAACTTATGAATCAATCTCTTGAAAGGCTGATTCTGGGGCTTCAAATCCAATTACTTTTTTATAAATAATATATTGAGGCAAGTACAGAAAAAAACTAAAAAACAAGCTCCCTAATCCACAAGTAACTAAAATAATGACGTATAATAAAATACTATTTAGAACTAAGGTTAAAAAGGTAATACCCCATTTTTTGTTTCCAAGTGAAAATGCAACTCTAATAACTTCAGAGATGGATAAATGTGAGTTATATACAAAAACAGGCAACATAAACATGAGCGGAACAATGGCGTAAACCAATGGGAACAAACAAAGAAGTGCCGCTAAAATAGTGATGCCCAAATAGGCCAATAAAAGACCTAGTGCTTTGCCCACATTAGGGGTCTTGAAAAAATAGAAGAAATCAGAAATTACAACCGAATTTCCATGATCCATTGCTTTGATAATCTTGTAAAATCCTAAATATAAAAGTGAAGACACCAGACTTACGACTAGCATTAGCAGGTAAATCCACACCAAAGATGCGCCGTATTCATCTATGAGTGCCTGACTTAGAGCAACAGAATCCATCACTCCATTAGATGAGTTTTCTAAAACAATGTTAAAATAGGGCGCATAAAATAAAATAATGAAGGGTAACATAATTACAATCGAAAACAACTGAAGCAGCAACCCTTGAACCCATACTTTTTTAAACAATTCTAACGACTCATTAAACAAATCTCCAAAATCAATTAATGTTGAAGTTTGAATTTTATTTAATAAACTTTGAAATGAAAACATAGATTGTTATTTATGGTTAATTTTCCCCAAATAAAGAGGATTGTTTTGTAAAATCAAAATAAAAAATGAAAACCATGACACTTTGTCATAAAAAATAAATTTTTTGTATCTTTGCATGCTTATTGTCCTTCAATGGATATCAAAAAAATTATGGAGAACACAATTGACGAAACGGTTCAAGGCTCAAAATTAGCCATTACACCCAAACTAGAAAACACCAAAAAACTGTTTATCGAGAGTTATGGCTGTGCTATGAACTTTAGCGACAGTGAAATTGTGGCGTCTATTCTTTCTAACGAAGGGTTTAATACGACTCAAATTTTGGAAGAAGCCGATCTAGTGTTAGTTAACACCTGTTCTATTCGAGATAAAGCAGAGCAAACGGTACGCAAACGACTCGAAAAATACAATGCTGTTAAGCGCATCAATCCAAAAATGAAAGTAGGCGTTTTGGGGTGTATGGCAGAACGACTTAAAAGTAAGTTTTTAGAAGAAGAAAAAATTGTAGACCTTGTTGTAGGCCCCGATGCTTACAAAGACCTTCCCAATTTAATTTCTGAAGTGAACGAAGGACGAAGTGCCGTAAATGTCATTCTTTCTAAAGATGAAACATATGGCGATATTTCACCTGTAAGGCTAAATACAAACGGTGTTACAGCTTTTGTATCCATCACAAGAGGCTGCGATAATATGTGTACCTTTTGTGTGGTGCCTTTTACAAGGGGGCGCGAACGCAGTAGAGATCCTCAAAGTATTCTTGAGGAAATTAATGATTTATGGCACAAAGGCTATAAAGAAGTAACTCTTTTGGGGCAAAATGTAGATAGCTACCTATGGTATGGTGGTGGACTTAAAAAAGATTTTACAAAAGCTACGGACATGCAAAAAGCGACAGCAGTTGATTTTGCTGGACTCTTGGATCTATGTGCAAAAGCACACTCAAATATGCGTTTTCGATTTTCGACTTCCAATCCGCAAGACATGTCCTTAGATGTGATCAGATCGATGGCAAAGCATCAGAATATCTGCAACCATGTGCACCTCCCTGTTCAAAGTGGAAGTAACCGGATTTTAAAAGAAATGAACCGTCAGCATACACGGGAAGAGTACATTGAGCTCATAAATAATATTAAAACCATTATTCCTGATTGTACAATTTCTCAAGATATGATTTGTGGGTTTCCAACCGAAACGGAAAAAGACCATCAAGATACCTTGAGTTTAATGGACGTTGTTAAGTATAGTTTTGGGTATATGTATGCCTATTCCGAACGTCCAGGCACCATGGCTGAGAGAAAACTCGATGACGATGTGCCTTTTGAAACTAAAAAAAGACGTTTAGCTGAAGTTGTTGAATTACAACGTGCTCATGGCCTTTTCAGAACTGAGCAATTTCTAAATCAAACAGTAGAAGTGCTGATTGAAAAAGAATCAAAAAAATCTACTTCTCAATGGTCTGGAAGAAGTGCTCAAAATACGGTGGCAGTATTTCCTAAAGAAGACTATAAGATCGGAGATTTTGTAATGGTTAAAATACATAAATGCACAAGTGCTACCCTTATTGGAAAAGCCATCGGTTTATCTAAAAATAATTAATTATGGAAACAGTTCAATCTATAAAACAGCGGTTTAGTATCATTGGAAATGATACGGGTTTAAATCGTGCCATAGAAAAAGCCGTTCAAGTGGCACCTACAGACATTTCAGTGTTAGTGACAGGTGAAAGTGGTGTTGGAAAAGAAAGTATTCCTAAAATAATACATCAACTTTCACATCGAAAACACGGAAAATATATTGCCGTTAATTGTGGCGCTATTCCAGAAGGGACTATAGATAGTGAGCTTTTTGGGCATGAAAAAGGCGCCTTTACGGGTGCAACTCAAAGCCGTTCGGGCTACTTTGAAGTTGCCAACGGAGGCACCATATTTTTGGATGAAGTAGGAGAACTTCCGCTCACCACCCAAGTGCGGTTGTTACGTGTGTTAGAAAACGGTGAATTTATAAAAGTAGGTTCTAGTACCGTTTTAAAAACAGATGTTAGAATCGTTGCCGCTACCAATGTGAACATGTTTGAAGCCATTGAAAAAGAAAAATTTCGTGAAGATCTTTATTATAGACTGAGTACCGTTGAAATTTTACTGCCTTCACTTCGAGATCGAAAAGACGATATTCATTTGTTGTTTAGAAAGTTTGCGAGTGATTTTGCCTTAAAATACAAGATGCCCACTATTCGACTCGATGACCAAGCAATTGAAGCACTTATCAATTATCGGTGGAGTGGAAATGTGCGACAACTGAGAAACATTGCTGAACAAATTTCCGTATTAGAATCTTCAAGACTGATTGATGTATTGACATTGAAAACATATTTACCAAATATGGGAGGCAATTTCCCGACGGTGCAAGAGAAAGACAAGAGTCAAAGTGATTTTAGTACTGAAAGAGAAATTTTATACAAGGTTTTATTTGACATGAAAAGTGATTTGAATGATCTCAAAAAACTGACCATGGAATTGATGAAAAACGAAAACCACAGTGATGTTCAAAAAAATAATGAAGGCTTAATTCAGAAAATTTATAATAAAGAAGACACCCTAGAATCCAAAAAAGAACCTGAATTTCTTTCACTTCCTGCAAAGCCTCAAGAAGAAAATGCTGTTGAGATTGTAAAAGATAACGAAGAAAAATATACTTATATTGACGCTATTGAAGAGGAAGAAGAAACGCTGTCTCTACACGATAAAGAATTAGAACTTATTAAGAAATCGCTTGAACGTCACAAAGGAAAGCGTAAATTAGCGGCAGATGAATTGGGAATCAGCGAACGTACTTTATACAGAAAAATAAAACAATATGACCTTTAACGTTTTAAAATACAGTGTAGCGATCAGCATTATCTCCTTATTTGTTGGCTGCGGTCCCTACTCCTTTACGGGAATTTCTCTAAGCACTAACACAAAGACCTTTCAAGTGAATTATTTTCAAAATACGGCGGCGCTTATTGAACCTGGAATTGATCGTGATTTTACCTTAGCACTTCAAGATTTGATTTTAAACCAAACAAACTTAGGTCTTGTCAACTCCAATGGAGATATCGTTTATGAAGGTGAAATTGTAGAGTACCGAATTTCACCAACTACCGCTACTTCGAGCAATACGGCTGCGCAAAACAGATTAACGATTGGGGTTAATGTGATTTTTACAGATAAAAATGATTCGGAAGCAGATTTTGAAAAACGATTTTCTTTCTTTTATGATTTTGAAGGTAGCGCACAACTCGTGGGATCCCAAAAAACAACAGCTATTGAAGAAATTTTTGAACGCATTACACAAGATGTTATTAACGCCTCATTAGCTAATTGGTAATTTTATGAATACATCTGATTTTACATATTTGTTACACAACCCTTCAGCTTTAGACAAGGATAAAATAAGTGATATGTCTGCTATTATTGAAGAGTTTCCTTATTTTCAATCGGCTAGAGCTATTTACTTAAAAGGATTAAAAGATCTCGGTAGTTTTAAATATAATCAGGAATTAAAAACAACAGCTGCTTACACAACAGATCGGAGTGTGTTGTTTGATTTTATTACCTCAGAAGTGTTTCTGCAAAACGATATTTCAACACATATTAAACAAAATTTTGAGCTGATAAGTACGATTAACGTTACAGAATTTCAAGATATTTCTTCTATTTCGTCTGTAAAAACAGACCTGAAATCAGCATCAATAAAAGATCACTCGGAATCTCTTTTGGAACTGGGCAAACCTTTACAGTTTGACAAATCTGAAACCTTCTCGTTTTCAGAATGGCTTAGTGTAGCGCAAAAAAAACCTATTGACCGTTCTGTGCCCTCTATTTCAAAAAGTGAATCTGAACGCGACGAAAAGTTTGCCCTTATTGATGCTTTTATTTCCAATAAGCCCAAACTAAAACCCCTAGACAAGGAGTCGAAACTTATCAATATTGCGGAAGAATCAATCTTTGAGACTGAGGACTTAATGACCGAAACTTTGGCAAGAATCTATGTGGAGCAAAAAAACTATGATAATGCAATACAGTCTTACCGTATTTTAAGTTTGAAATATCCAGAAAAAAGTAGTTTATTTGCAGACCAAATTCAAGCAATAAAAGTATTACAAGAAAAAAATAAAATATAATGAGCACATTTTCAATATTTCTAGTTCTTATCGTCGTTGTAGCATTTCTACTCGTCGTAGTCGTTATGGTTCAAAACCCTAAAGGTGGAGGATTATCCTCTTCGTTTGGTGGTGGTGGAACTCAACAAGTTGGTGGCGTAAAAAAAACATCAGACTTTTTGGACAAAAGCACTTGGGCATTAGCAACATTATTGCTAGCTTTAATTTTATTATCTAATGTTGCTATTGTAGATCCTAACACTACTCAAGAATCTAAAGCACTTGACTTGGACTCTGCACCAACAACAGCTCAACCCATTACTGTTCCTGTTCAAGAGACTACTACTGAAGAGACTTCAACTCCAGAAGCTTCTGGAGGAGAATAACATAAAGGAATCATCAGATACAAAAAATGTCAACGCCTCCACGTTGACATTTTTTGTATCTGAAAGTTTGTCAGTTTAAAAGGGTTGGCATACTTTTAGAATAACATAAATTAAAATAAAACAATACAAAAAAATAAAAAGATATGGCTTTAAACATCAAACCTTTAGCAGACAGAGTTCTTGTAGAACCGTCGAAAGCTGAAACAAAAACAGCTTCTGGAATCATCATTCCAGATAATGCGAAAGAAAAACCTCAGAAAGGAACTGTAGTAGCTGTGGGTAAAGGCACAAAAGATGAACCCACAACTGTGAAAGTTGGAGATGCAGTACTTTACGGAAAATACGCCGGTACAGAGCTTAAACTTGAAGGAACTGACTATTTGATTATGCGAGAAAGTGATATTCTTGCAATTGTATAATATAAAAAAATAAAAAATGGCAAAAAATATAAAATTTGATATTGACGCACGTGACGGATTGAAGCGTGGTGTTGATGCACTAGCAAACGCAGTAAAAGTAACTTTAGGACCAAAAGGTCGTAATGTGATTATCAGTAAGAGTTTTGGCGCACCACAAGTCACTAAAGACGGGGTTTCAGTAGCAAAAGAAGTTGAGCTAGAAGATGCCTTAGAAAATATGGGAGCACAAATGGTAAAGGAAGTCGCTTCTAAAACCAATGACTTAGCTGGTGATGGTACAACTACTGCAACGGTATTAGCTCAGGCAATTGTTAAAGAAGGCTTGAAAAATGTAGCTGCTGGCGCGAATCCAATGGACTTGAAACGTGGAATTGATAAAGCTGTTACTTCTATCATAGCAGATTTGGAAAAACAAGCTAAAAAAGTAGGGAATTCTTCTGAAAAAATTCAGCAAATTGCATCTGTATCTGCCAATAATGACAATACAATTGGAGAACTTATTGCTTTAGCATTTGGAAAAGTTGGCAAAGAGGGTGTGATTACTGTTGAAGAAGCCAAAGGAATGGATACGTATGTAGATGTTGTGGAAGGCATGCAGTTTGACAGAGGATATTTAAGCCCTTATTTTGTGACTGATGCTGATAAAATGATTGCTGATCTTGAAAATCCTTACATTTTATTGTTCGATAAAAAAATATCAAACCTTCAAGAAGTTCTTCCAATTTTGGAGCCTGTGGCACAATCTGGACGTCCACTTTTAATTATTGCTGAAGATGTCGATGGTCAAGCCTTAGCAACATTAGTTGTGAACAAGTTAAGAGGTGGTCTTAAAATCGCTGCTGTTAAAGCACCAGGTTTTGGAGACCGTCGTAAAGCAATGCTTGAAGATATTGCAATCCTTACAGGAGGTACTGTAATTTCAGAAGAACGTGGATTTTCTTTAGAAAATGCAGACTTAAGCATGTTAGGAACTGCCGAAACAGTAACGATTGACAAAGACAATACGACTATTGTCAATGGATCTGGAAATGCCAATGACATCAAAACGCGTGTAAATCAAATCAAAGCGCAGATTGAAACTACAACTAGCGACTATGATAAAGAAAAACTCCAAGAGCGTTTAGCTAAATTAGCTGGCGGTGTTGCTGTTTTATATGTTGGAGCTGCAAGTGAAATTGAAATGAAAGAAAAGAAAGACCGTGTAGATGATGCACTTCATGCGACAAGAGCAGCTGTCGAAGAAGGTATTGTTGCTGGTGGTGGCGTGGCGCTTGTAAGAGCTCAAAAAACACTGGAAAAAATAACGGCTGCGAATTTGGACGAGGTTACAGGAATTCAAATCGTATCTAAAGCGATTGAAGCACCCTTACGTACTATTGTAGAAAATGCTGGTGGCGAAGGAAGTGTAGTAATCAATAAAGTACATGAAGGCAAAGGCGATTTTGGTTATGATGCCAAAAACGATGCCTATGTAGATATGCTTAAAACCGGAATTATTGACCCGAAAAAAGTAACTCGAGTGGCTTTAGAAAATGCAGCTTCTGTTGCAGGTATGATTCTTACTACGGAATGTGCTTTAATTGACATTAAAGAAGATGCTCCTGCAATGCCTCCTATGGGCGGCGGCGGAATGCCTGGAATGATGTAATTATCACTTATATAAATACTAAAAAAAGCTCCTGAAATTCAGGAGCTTTTTTTATGGAGCACTACTTATGATCTTCTACAACCCCATCTTCTCTATACTTACAACACGGATGTACACTGTTATAGGCTTCATCGGTTGCTTTGAGAGTTTTAGTGTCATGACCAACGGCCACAATGTTTTTTTGGATGGTTTCGAGGGCAGTTTTATTTTCATCAAAAATGAGTTTTAACTCATGGCTTTTCACATTCCAAACAGCTGATTTAACGCCTTTTGTTTTAAGACTCGCTTTTTCAATGCGATTTTTGCACATCATGCAAACACCGTCCACGCTAATGGATGCTTTCGCATTTTTGTTTTGACTGAAACTCAGAGTGCTAATAGAGATCATAATAAGTGATAAAAAAATTGTTTTCATGTAGGTTGTGTTTTTAGAGTTTATAACGTAAGCCCGTGTAATAGGTACTTCCAAATATAGGGCCATATATAAATGTCGTATCAAAATTTGAACCAAAAGGATTTTCTGAACTTACAATTGGATTTTTTTGTGTGGCATTTGTAATGTTTTCTGCACCAATATAGATTTCAAAGGCATCCGAAAATACTTTTGTAATTTGTCCGTTTAGGGTTGAAAGGTTTGGAGAATAGGTCGGCAATTGAAAGGCTTCAGGGCTTAAAGCAGTAGACGAATAACGCTGTTTTCCAAACCAATTGAATGTCGTGTCAAATTTCCATACTCCACCTTTGTCCGTTTTTGGTGTTTCAAATGATAGATTTGCAAATACACGATGTTGAGATGTCAGTGGTTTTTTACGTTTACCAGACTTGTATTGCGTTTGAACATCATAAAACTTATATGCTGTTTTTAGATCTAAACGCTCCAAAAGATTCCAACTCAATTCGGCTTGAAAACTATTGGCAAAACTAGAGCCCTCTAAGTTGTAAAAATTTACTTCGTAAGGATTTTCATAATCTACAACCACTTGGTTTTGAAAATCAGTCCGATAAAAATCTAACGTAAGGTCCGCTTTTCTGTCAAACAAATTGAAACCTTGTAAAAAAGATACGCCATAGTTCCATGCGATTTCTGGCTTTAGACCATAAATATTCCCGCCTGTACTTTGGATATTAATTGCTCTCGAGGTTGCAAACAATTTCTGGTTTTCAGTAAAAATATTTGCGGCACGTTTTCCACGTCCAAACGATACTCTGAAGGCTGATTTTTCCCATGGTGTATAACGTGCATGCACACGTGGTGTGATAAATGTCCCTAACAAATTATGATGATCAACACGGACTCCTGCTGTTAAATTAAGAGCTTCTAAATTGTCAAAACTATACTCAAAAAAACCACCAATAGAACGTTCTTGACGGTCAAACAGTTCAGAGTTGACGGTTTCATCGTAACGATCGTAGGTTACATTTAAACCTGTTTTAATTTTATGCCTTGAATCGCTTATGATTGAATTATAGACTACATTTGAATATAAACTTTCATGATGTATGTCATACAGATTTAACCCAAAATAAGAGATTTGTTCATGATTACTATAAGAGATTTGCACCCCTAAACTTTGATATGGAATTTCAGGGTTAACATAGCCAAATTTGCCGGACACTTCAAATCGGTTCGTATCAATTTCGCCTCCCCAAATAGTATTTGATAGTCGATCTGTTTTGGGATCAAAGTCAAGTTGGCCAGATTGTTTTTCGTCAACCAAATACCGTACGTTCAAAAAGCTAATCAATCCCTTTTGAAGATTCGAATACTGCCAGCGGTTCATGATGTTTAGTTGTTTAGACAGCGGCATATCTAAAAAAGAATCCTTATTTCTGTCAAATTTTTGCGTTCTGTTATTGGCATGGACATACAATCCTGTACTCCATTTTTCTGAAAGGATTGTATTAAAGTGTGTGTTCAGTTCTGCACGTCCATTCAAAGAGGCATACGCATTGACAAAAACCTTACTATCCGTTGTCGGTTTTACCAATTCTGCATTGATTTGTCCTGCAATACTTTCAAAACCATTAACAACACTTCCAGCACCTTTGGTGATCTGAATACTCTCTACCCAAGTTCCTGGGATAAAACTCAAACCATAGGCTTGAGAGGCACCACGTATCGACGGAATATTTTCTGTTGCAATTAAAATATAAGGACTTGTTAGACCAAGCATTTTAATTTGTTTTGCCCCTGAAACAGCATCGGTGAAATTGACGTCAATAGAGGGATTCGTTTCAAAGCTCTCGGATAAATTACAGCAGGCCGCTTTCAACAATTCTTTGCTGCTAATAGTAGATATATTTTGAGAAGACAGGTAAGACAATGCGGTAGATTTTTTACGTGCAGACACAGTTACTTCTCCTAAATCATCTGTAGCTTCTAATAGGTGACGAATTGTTTTTGGCGTATCTATAGTAAGCGTATCTGTTTTGAACCCAACATAACTAATCACTAGTTTTTTGTAAATAGGTTTATACGGCAGCTTAAATGTTCCGTCATCAGATGTAATAGTGCCTACAGAAGTGTTAAGCCAAAACACATTGGCACCAGGCAAAGGAATAGATTGGTTTTGAGTGTTCGATTCCACAACCACTCCTTTTAATTCAGGTTGAGAAAAAAGAAAAAAAGGAAATACTAGTACAAGATATAATGTAGATTTCATTGTGATTTAATTTAAATTAATACTGAAAAAGGGGAATAGAACAAGAGTCATATAAACTTATGAACTTGTCTACAGTACTAAATCAAATTAAGAAAACTTGATAATCAATTTGATGATCCATTATTATATCGGGAGGCGAATAATTGGGGTAATAATTAGCGGCTGATTCTTCGAAAACAAACAATTCTAAGCTGAATTTAAAAGGCAATTCAAAACTGTCTTGAATGGGCAAATCTTTCGTTAATGAAATAACTTTGAATTGTTTCAAACCATCAACAGAAACAACCTTATTTGTACAACAGCTTTTTTTAGTAAACTGTAATTCTAAATCTGTTTTTACAGCTAAATCGCAACAGGATTTTGCTTTTGAAAAAACAGCAACATCTACAATATTGGAGCCACAAGAATGAGTCTCTACTTTAAATGAAAATGTTGACAGTAGCACCAAAAATGCCAATGCCATTGAAAAAACTTTATATAGTAAGTTTTTGTTCATGCCCCAAATTTATTAAAATTTGTTTATCCACACTACTGGTTACCAAAAAATTAACATAAAATAATGTGTTTTTTGAATAGCTTACATGGGATAAATAGTATTTTTACAAAAATTATTTTACATGAATTTTGATGCGTTAAAACCTAAAGTAACAACCTTAATTTCAAATTCTAGTGTTATAGATGACACATTACTGTCAATTTGTGAATTATTGAAAGAAACGGTAAGTTATTATGACTGGGTGGGGTTTTATTTCAGAGACGGCAATACAGAAACATTGAAGCTTGGGCCATACGCTGGAGCTCCAACTAACCATACCACTATTCCATTTGGGAAAGGTATTTGTGGTCAAGTCGCTGTTAGTAATCAAAACTTTGTGGTGCCCGATGTTAATGCTCAGGATAATTATATTTCATGCAGTATTAACGTGAAATCTGAAATTGTAATTCCCCTGTTTGTAGATGGTGAAAATATTGGGCAAATTGATATTGACTCGAATACAACCGATCCATTTTCAGAAGCAGACGAACGCTTTCTAGAATTTGTGTGTCAATCAATTGCTACGCTTCTATAGTTGTTAATAACTCAAATAATTGGTTGAAAAAACCTTTTTTTTTGAGGAAATTTGAATCTATTTTTCTGAGATAATTTCCTATTTTTGATATCTAATTCTTAGACTTCAAAATGAGCCAAAATAAAACAATCAAATCTGCTTTAATATCTGTGTTTAGTAAAGACGGTTTAGAGCCTATCGTAAAAAAACTAGACGAACAAGGCGTAGTGATCTATTCTACAGGTGGAACACAAAAATTTATCAACGATTTAGGAATAAACGTTGTTCCAGCAGAAGAGATTACAGACTATCCATCTATTCTTGGAGGACGTGTAAAAACATTGCACCCAAAAATATTTGGTGGTATTTTAAATCGTCAAGACCACGCACAAGATGTGGAAGAAATGGATGCATTTTCAATCCCACAAATTGATGCTGTTATCGTGGATCTTTATCCATTTGAAAAAACAGTGACTTCAGGAGCAAGTAATGACGATATTATAGAAAAAATTGATATTGGTGGAATTTCTTTGATTAGAGCCGCTGCTAAAAATTACAAAGATGTTATTTGCGTATCATCTGTTGACGACTATGCAGAATTTTTAGCCCTCATTTCTAGCAACGAAGGCAGTATATCTATTGAAGATCGCAAACGTTTTGCAACCAAATCATTTAATGTGTCATCACACTATGATAATGCTATTTTTAACTATTTCAATAGTGAAAATGAAGAGGTTGTTTTGAAAATTAGTGAAACTCAAGGCAAGGTGCTTCGCTATGGAGAAAACCCACACCAAAAAGGCTATTTCTTTGGCGATTTTGAAGCAATGTTCACAAAACTTCATGGTAAAGAATTGAGCTATAACAATCTTTTAGATGTAGATGCTGCTGTAAATCTTATGAATGAATTTAATGGAGAAGCACCTACATTTGCTATTTTAAAACACAATAATGCTTGTGGTGTAGCCCAAAGAGAGACATTACACCAAGCTTATGTAGATGCCTTGGCAGGAGATCCTGTCTCAGCGTTTGGTGGTGTCTTAATTTCAAATACTGAAATTGACTTAGCAACAGCTCAAGAAATTCACACCTTGTTTTGTGAAGTTGTTATTGCGCCATCCTTTAGCAATGAGGCAGAAGCGCTTTTAAAAGGAAAGAAAAATAGAATTTTACTGATTCAAAATACTATTGAATTACCCGAAACCATTGTAAGAAGTTGCTTGAATGGCGTACTGGTTCAAGATAAAAATATGATTACTGATGAACGTAAAATTTTAGAAAACGCAACGAATTCGACGCCTATTGACACTGAAATTGAAGATTTATTGTTTGCCTCCAAAATATGTAAACACACAAAATCAAATACAATTGTTTTAGCCAAAAACAAGCAATTATTTGCTAGTGGAACTGGGCAAACAAGTCGTGTCGATGCCTTAAATCAGGCGATTCATAAAGCAAATTCTTTTAATTTCAAACTTAATGGCGCCGTGATGGCTAGTGATGCATTTTTTCCATTTCCTGACTGTGTCGAAATCGCTAAAGATGCCGGAATTACAGCAGTCATTCAACCTGGGGGATCTATAAAAGATCAATTAAGTATTGATTATTGTAACGCCAATAATGTGGCAATGGTGTTTACAAAAACACGTCATTTTAAACACTAATTTATTTAACCAAAAGGCATTTCCAAACTAAATTTTATTTTAGTACATTTACAAAACTGCATATTACTTTAATACTTTGATAAATTTTTTATAACATATGGGATTTTTTGACTTCTTAACAGAGGAGATTGCCATCGATTTAGGCACTGCCAACACCTTAATCATTCACAACGACAAAGTTGTGATTGACAGTCCCTCTATTGTTGCTAGGGATCGAGTCTCAGGGAAAATTATTGCTGTAGGTAAAGAAGCCAATTTAATGCAAGGAAAAACGCATGAAAACATCAAAACAATTCGCCCATTGAAAGATGGTGTTATTGCAGATTTTGATGCGTCTGAACAAATGATAAGTTTATTTATAAAAAGTATTCCTGCACTAAAAAATAAATTATTCGCACCCTCTCTAAGAATGGTGATATGTATTCCTTCAGGGATTACGGAAGTTGAAATGCGCGCAGTAAAAGAATCTGCTGAACGCGTAAATGGGAAAGAAGTGTACTTGATCCACGAACCGATGGCAGCGGCTATTGGAATTGGAGTAGATATCATGCAACCTAAAGGAAATATGATTGTTGATATCGGAGGTGGAACTACCGAAATTGCAGTGATTGCTCTTGGTGGAATTGTATGCGATAAATCTGTGAAAGTCGCAGGAGACGTCTTTACAAATGATATCATTTATTATATGCGAACACAACACAACTTATATGTTGGGGATCGTAGTGCGGAAAAAATAAAAATCCAAATTGGAGCTGCAACCGAAGATTTAGAAATTCCGCCAGATGAAATGAATGTTCAGGGTAGAGATTTACTTACAGGAAAACCTAAACAAGTTGAAATTACGCATCGCGAAATTTCAAAAGCGTTAGATAAATCAATCCTAAGAATTGAAGACTCTGTAATGGAAACACTGTCACAAACACCTCCAGAACTTGCAGCTGATATTTATAATACTGGCATCTATCTCGCTGGTGGTGGTTCGATGTTAAGAGGATTAGATAAACGATTATCTCAAAAAACAGATTTACCCGTTTATATTGCAGAAGACCCATTAAGAGCTGTTGTTCGGGGAACTGGAATTGTTCTTAAAAACATTGCAAAATATAAAAGTGTCTTGATAAAATAGATTCTAGGTAATGCAACAACTTTTTAATTTCTTCATTAAAAACAAAACATTTGTCTTGTTTTTACTGTTGTTTTCTTGTGGCCTTTCGCTCACGATCCGATCTAATGGATATCATCGAAGTAAGTTCATTAATTCTTCCAATCAAATTACAGGCAGCGTTTACGGTACTTTTCACAGCATCTCTCAATATTTTAATTTAAAAAAAGAAAACGAAATACTTCTAAATGAGAACAGTCGCTTAAAAACACTTGTTTTTAGTCGTGAGAATTTGACGCCTGTCGATACTCTTTTGGAACAAAAATATGATCTATTTCCTAGTCTAATTTATAAAAATAGTTTTGCCTTACCTAACAACTACTTAACACTCAATAAAGGGCAAAACGATAGTATTAAAGAGGATTATGGTGTGATTACTTCCAAAGGAATTGTTGGGATAATTGATGCAACATCTTCCAACTACTCTAGAGTATTGTCAATTTTAAATACTAGTAGTCGAATCAATGTAAAGTTAAAGAAAACAAATTATTTTGGAATTTTAAGTTGGGATGGCAAATCTCCAGAAATTGTACAACTAAAAGATGTGCAAGATCTCGTAAAACTATCTGTAGGTGACACCATCGTTACTAGTGGCTACTCTTCTACGTTTCCCCCAAATATTCCTGTAGGAAGTATCCTTTCTTACGCGCTTAATGACACCGAAGACCTTTATATTATCGAGGTTAAATTGTTTAATGATATGAGAAATTTAGAACATGTTTATATCATTAAAAACACAGCCATTAATGAATTAAGAGCCTTAAATATATCTGATGAATAATATTGTATTAAATACTGTTTTACGATTTATAGGACTGGTTTTTCTGCAAATAATAATTTGTAGTAACATCAACTTTTTAGGGTACCTTAATCCCTATATTTATATCATTTTCATATTCCTATACCCCATTACCAATAATCGGTTATTATTTATTTCTTTAAGTTTTCTAGTAGGATTGTCAGTTGATATGTTTTTAGATTCTGGAGGAGTACATGCAAGTGCTAGTGTAGCAATTGCATATGTGCGGCCGCTTTTTCTAAAATTTTCGTTTGGTGCTGCTTATGAATATCAAGCCGTAAAGTTTAGCAACACGACTTTAAGTCAACGACTAATTTACTTTTTATTTCTTATCGTTATTCATCATGCTATTTTATTTTCCCTAGTTGTGTTTGATAAAAATGAGACCTTATTGATTGTTAAACAAACTCTATATTCAAGTGTTTTCACACTAATTGTTTGTCTACTTCTTACCTCACTATTTAGCAAAAAAGAGCTATGAGAAAAGTATTGCTTTTTGGATTGGTTATTCTAACAGGAATTTGTTTTATAGGACGTTTATTTTATTTGCAAATCTATACAGCTGATGCCTACAGCATCAGTAACGACAATGCAATCCGCAAGGTTTTTCATTATCCAAAACGCGGCTATATCTATGATCGAAACGATAGTCTTTTAGTGGCCAATCAACCGAGTTATGATGTAATGGTAATTCCTAGAGAAGTTGAACCTTTAGATACGATACTGTTTTGTAGTTTATTAAAGATTGACAAGGCTACTTTTTTTAAGTCTTATAAACGTGCTAAGAATTATTCTCCACGACTTCCATCACCATTCTTACGTCATCTCTCCAAAGAAGATTATGCTTTTCTTTCAGAAAAATTAAGGAAATTTAAAGGATTTTACATTCAAAAAAGATCCGTGAGAGATTATCAAACTTCCATTGGCGCCAATGTATTGGGGTACATTGCTGAGGCTAATACTAAAGAAATCACTAAGGATTCCTATTACCGCCTTGGTGATTTGATTGGAAAACAAGGGGTCGAAATCTCGTATGAAAAAACACTAAGAGGCGTTAAGGGAGTGAAATACATCCAAAAAAATATTTACAATAGAGATATTGGCGCTTATAAAAATGGCGTGTTTGACACCCTCCCTGTGCCTGGAAAAGACATTAAAATCACCATTGACTCTGAACTTCAAGCCTATGGAGAATTGCTGATGCAAAACAAAATTGGAGGGATTGTTGCCATTGAACCAAGTACAGGTGAAATCTTGAGTCTTGTTTCCGCGCCTTCATACAATCCGAACGTATTAGTAGGACGCCAACGTTCCAAAAACTACACCAAACTGTACTTAGACACCATCCACAGACCTTTAATTGACAAGGGACTCACAAGAATGCATGTCCCTGGGTCGCCGTTTAAATTACTAGTAGCATTAACCGCCTTACAAGAACAAGCTATTGACACAAAAACAAACATCATTTGCTCGGGAAAATACATTTATGGTAAAAAAAGACGCGTCATGCAATGCCATTGTGGTGGTGGATTCAGAAATTTAAATTCTGGAATTAGTTACTCATGTAATTCCTATTTTGCCATGGCGTTTAGAACTACAATTGAAAATACTCCGAATGCTTCCGAATCCATGGACAACTGGAGTAATCATATTAAAAGTTTTGGTTTAGGCGATTTTCTAGGAAATGATTTATCTGTAGGTAAAAAAGGAAATATTCCTGATGGAAACTATTATAATAAATGGTATCCAGATTTTCAATGGGGAGCTACAACCATCATATCTAACGCTATTGGACAAGGAGAAATTTTGGTAACCCCTATTCAATTAGCAAATATGACCGCTGCCATTGCAAATAAAGGTTATTACTATACCCCTCATATCATAAAATCTATAGAAGGTCAAACTATAAACCCTAAATTTTCAACTCCTAAACAAACCTCTATTAGTCCTGAACATTTTGATGCTGTTATTGAAGGGATGCATAATGTATATACAAAAGGAACTGCAAGTTTTCTAAAAGTTCCTGGGATAGAAATTTGTGGAAAAACTGGAACAGCAGAAAATTTCACTAAAATTGATGGTGTTAGGCATCAACTTACGGATCATTCAATATTTGTAGCTTTTGCTCCTAAAGACGATCCTAAAATAGCGATTGCCATTTTGGTTGAAAATGGGTATTACGGTTCCCGTTGGGCAGGTCGAATCGCAAGTCTAATGATCGAAAAACACCTTAAGGGGGAAGTGACTTTAAAACGAATGGAACGTTTGGTTATTGAAAAAAGCCTAGAAGACGAATATTTGAAACCCTATAGCGGAGAACCTTTTGAAATTAATGAGCAATGAACCTGAACCGTGCAAATAGTTTTCAATTAGACTGGGTGACTGTAATTATTTTTGCAGCACTCGTTGTTTTTGGCTATTTTAATATCCTGTCTGCATCTTCTGTGGGCGAGTTTACCTCTTATTTTGACATTGCTAAACCCTATGGCAAACAACTTGTTTTTATAGTTAGTTCCCTTATTTTAATACTACTAATTTTATCAGTTGATGCTAAATTTTACGAACGCTTTGCAAGTATTATTTACCTCTGCTCGTTAGTATCATTAATAGGATTATTTCTTGCTGGAAAACAAATAAACGGGGCTACATCATGGTATGATTTAGGAGGGATGACTTTACAACCTAGTGAATTCGCGAAATTTGCAACTGCTTTGGCATTGGCTAAATATATTAGTGATTTACAAACAAATATCAGGGATCAAAAAGATCAAATCAGGGCCGCTATAGTAGTCGGTTTACCTGCATTGCTAATATTATTACAAAATGATGCTGGAAGTACATTAGTGTTTTTAAGTCTTATTTTTGTGTTTTATAGAGAAGGTATTCCTCAATATTATATTATATTTGGCGTATTTGTTGCGCTCCTAGGTATAGCAACTTTAAAGTTTTCTGCGGGGTTGGTCTGTGCTGTATTGGCAGTAATACTTTTAATATATCAACTTTTTTTTAAGAGGAAAAAGAAGAAGTTTAAAGGGATATTGACAATCTTAATATTTAGTATTGGAATTAGTTGTAGCATTCAGTGGGCCTTTAATAATGTGCTTCAAAATCACCAACAAGATCGTATCGGCCTATGGTTGCGTTTAGAAAAAAACCCTGAGAAATTACAGGCCATGAAGCGCAACATTTCCTATAACCTAAATGAGTCTGAGAAAGCAATTCGTTCGGGTGGGGTTTTTGGAAAAGGGTTCATGGATGGAACACGAACCAGAGGTAAATTTGTACCAGAACAACATACAGATTATATATTTAGTACTATTGGCGAAGAATGGGGGTTCATTGGAAGCAGTATCGTTATTGTGCTGTTTGTATTATTAATTTTACGGATTTTACATCTCGCCGAACAACAGAAATCACAATTTAGTAGGGTCTATGGCTATAGTGTAGCCAGTATATTATTTGTGCATTTTATGATTAATATAGGAATGGTCATGGGCCTAATCCCAACAATAGGTATTCCTTTGCCCTTTTTTAGTTACGGAGGCTCAGGGCTTTGGGCCTTTACAATACTCGTCTTTATTTTTCTAAAATTAGATTCGAACCGACTAAACGAATGGTAATTTATTTTTTTACGAGGTCCAGTTTTTCAGCAAAATAGTCACAAAAATCCTTCATTGTTGCTGTCATTTTTTCGTCTTGAGTTGCCCGCAAATAGGTGTCACTCATTGTGACGAGTGTTTGATGAAAGAACAATTTCATTTCATCAACAGGCATATCCTTTGTCCATAGATCAATTCGAAGAGTTTCTTGTTTTTTTTGATCCCAGACAGAAAGCATCATAGCTTTAGCTTCTTGATTTGAAACACCTCCATCTTGAGCCGTCCAAAACAAGTGTTCAGGAACACGGTTTTCATCTAATTCAACGGTCATTTCTATCTTTGAAGTATGAGTTTGTGCCATTATTTTTTTGGTTTAAATTTTGCGTTATTAAAAATCTCTGTCGCTTCCATTTGAAGCATTTCCAGTACTGGTGTTGTATTGTTTTCCATATAGGATTTTACAATTTGCCACCCCATATATTGACCCAAACGTCCAGGAGATTCATTATCTAGTTCTAAATTAAATCGTGAAAAGGGTGCCGGTATAATAAAACGTGCTAACAGTTTTCGATCAGTTTCATATAATAATTCTTTTTCAACAAAGTATTGCCAAATATAAAACTCATTAGCTACAGCCCACTCATATTGCGCTGGCAAATAGCCGATTTTTTCATTGTTTTCCTTGAATGGAATCCACAGATCTTTTAAATACAATTGCTTTCCAAAATAAATCATTTCTTCAAGAAAAGTAGCCCGTCTAGGTTGATAAATTAACTGCTCGGCATAAGAAGTAGCTAAGTCAGATACAATTTGAGTTTTGTTTAAATTTTGTTTTATATAGTCATAAAAACTTGTGTAAAATTCATGCTCCTCGCCAAGATAGGTGTCTAATGCAATGAGCACAATGGAATCGGTAACCACCACTTTATTCCGATAATCAACATCTGATAAAACGGTAATGAGTCGTGGTGTTTTGAGCGCTTTATTATAATATTTAAGGTGTTGATAGAAACGACTAATTTCAGCTTCAATACTAGAGAAATCCACAAAAACACTGTCTACTGCACGGTTTTGAAGCTGTTGAATCGGATCACTTATGCGCTTAATCCACACAGAATCTGCATATCTTTTAGAAAACAAAAAAGGATAGTTTTGTTGTAATACTGGAAGATCTGAGGCTGTAGATGAAGCAAACATCTGATCAAACCTTTCAATATTCAAATCAATATCTATTGCAGAAATCTCTTTCTCTACTTTTGATGTGTTTTGACATGAAAACACACAAGCAGTTAATAACAAAACAATAGCTTTTGAGACATGTAATAACTGTAATGGTGTGTGCTTTATTTTCAAAATATGATTTAAATTCAATCTTACCACAAAAGTAATTAATCTATATTTTAAAATTGAATTCTGTCATAAAAAATAAGTCGTTAGTATTTAAGAGAAAAATTACCTTGTTTACTTAATAGTGTTCCGTCCAATCTAACAAGTTCAATCCGAAACCAGTAATCACTAGAAGGAAGTCGAGATCCATTATACAAGCCGTTCCAAGAATTATTTATTAATGCCATAGATTTTAAAAGTTTCCCATAACGATCAAATATATAAATATGACTAGACTTATAATCATTGGAACGGATGCCTTTGATTTCCCAAGTATCGTTATAGCCATCATTATTTGGTGTGAAAAATTTAGGAAAATAGAGCACAGGAACCCTAATTGAAACTTCTTCACACTTAAGATAGTCTCTTGCAAATAACGTATAGATACCACCTGTTAGATTGCCAAAATAGCCATTATCTTGATAACCTGCAACCAACAATCCATTTTCGTCTACAAGCTTAAACTCATAATTGGATGACCCTAAATTAGACTCTAAAATTGAAATAGAATTATTTGAGGTCGCTTCAACAACCGTAATATCCTCCAATGAAAGTGTTGGACCCTCAGAAGCAAAAACTTCAAAACTTTGGGTATTTGAACAACTTCCATCTAGGTTCGTGACCGTAACTGAGTAAAGTCCGGTTTGATCGATAGAAATTTCAGGGAGAACAGAAAAATAAGTGTCTAAATTTGGTAACAGCCAACTGTAGTTATAGGTATTTGAGGGGTATTCTAAATCTAACTCTAAATATTCTATTGAACCGTCACAGATTACAAGATCTTCTACAAAAAAATCTGTATTATTATTCACCATAAAACTAATATCTACAAAAGCATCTGCACAAAAAGCATTTGAGACTACCGCACGAATCGTGCTCGTAGTTGTAGAAAAAGTTGATGGAAATGGACTTGAAACAAGAAGACCGTTTGAATCTGTTAATGGAGTGCCTAAAGCATCAAAATAAGCGATTGACATTGTTGTTTGTCCGGCTAGAACAGTCGCTTCTAAATCAGTTGTATTAAATATAAAAACACCATCATTATCAGTGTCACAAACCACGTACGGACCAGCAGAACTTGCTTGAGGGTTTGTGATGAAATCTATTGTAAACGGTTCTATATCAAAACAAGGTGTATTGAGATTGTCAATTCTACAGAATACCTGCTGTGATGAAGCGGAGTTTGATAGTGTAGTTATCGAACCCGTAGTGCTTAATGCATCACTAGATGAAGCATAATAACTGACCGAATAATTAGCTGTGGATTGTGGCCCCAACAACAAATCGTCAAACTCCAAGGGTAAATCAATTGTTAAGGAGTTCGTACTACCTACACAATAGTATGGATTATTTGTAGGAACCACTATTAACGGTAGCGGATTTACAATTAACTTGATATAGGATCCCACACCTACACAAGAATTATCTGCATCAGAGTCCACTCTAACCCAAATCAACTGATCTTGTCCTGTGCTGTTATCATACTTTGATATATCAAAAATTTTATTGGTTTCTGAAAGTGCTTCTGATTCTGTTTCGTAATAAGTAACTGTAAGTGATTGAGTTGGGGGAAAAAGGTTTAAAATGAGGGCTTCGGAATCACTAAAATCAAAGGTTGTTAAGCCATCAGATGAATCAAAACATTCTTTGTAACTAGGCATAGAAAATGTATTGGGTATTTGTGTTGTAGATACTAACAAGTTTAGCTCGGCGACTGAAGCACAACCAAAACCAGTTTCTACTCTAACATACAGCTTATTTGGATTAATCAAAGGGTCTGTGGTTGTATTTTCGTAACTAATAGAATTTGAAATAGCCGTAGACACCGTTCCTAATTCAGCATCAGCTTGCGAAAAATAAAAGGAAAACTGTTCGTTTTTGTAGTTAGAAGATAGTAATTGATTAGCCTCATTAAGATTAAAAAAAGTGATGCCATCCACATCTTGGTCACACTGAAATAACTGCACAGTTGATTGAACTACTGGCAAAGGGTTGACAATAAGTTCGACTTCATTCGTATAAATTGGTCCACAAACATAGTCCAAACGTTCCATTCTAGCTCGGAATTTAGTTCCACTAGTTGGAAGTTTAGTATTTAAAATTTTTAAGCTATTGGTGTCCTGCCCTTCAAAACTATTTGAAACTGCAATAACATCGGTCCAACTTGAGCCTCCATCCAAACTTCGTTCCCATTGGATGCTGTCAAAAGAGCTAGAAGTAGTTTCTAAAGACACAAAAATTGTAGTATTCTCGAATTCGCAAACAACAACTGGTGAAGTTATTTCGACCGGAATTATACTAACATACTCTTGATAATCAAACAACCCGTCTGAATTGCTGTCTAAAGCAAAATTATAACCATCACCACCCGTCACTAGCCCATTGTTATCAACCGCTGTTCCGTCTAAAATCCCTAAATTCGCTGTAAACCCTGCCTCGTCTGCATCAAAACAACCATCTAAATCAGAATCCAATTGTATGAAATCGGGAACCATATTAGCGTCCGAATCAATAGGACTCTGTGCTTCTGTAACATCTGAAGCGCCGTTCATGTTTGAATCTAAAAACCCTAAATCTATCTGACCGTCATTGTCTAGGTCTAAAGTATTGATCACAATTCCCGATTCAAACAGGTCGTACAGCCCGTCATTATCACTATCTAAGTCTAGAAAATTAAGGACGCTGTCTCCATCAAAATCTCCTGGATCAAGAGCAGCATCGTGTCGTCCATCAGAATTAAGATCGTTTAACTCAACTTCCTCTATTTGACCATTTTGATTTTGGTCTAAGCTTGTATTTCCATTTTCAATCACGTCAAAAATACCATCATTATCACTGTCTAAATCTAAAGCATCATAAACCAAGTCTCCGTCAGAGTCTATTGGTCTGCAGGTTTGAATAAGCTGAAAAGCCGCTGAATTGATTTGAGTTTCGGATTTATTAATATACTTTATGCTGAAGCCACTGGCTTGATTGCTATGAAATGAAAATGAAACATCATTAGAAGAAAGCATAGCTGAGTTTAATTTGAATCTAATTTCAAAAGCTGTAAATTCTTCAACATTATTATCATAAATACCATCATAGTTTGTGTCTATCAAAAGTTGATTATCAGGATCAACTACTGTTAGTGTTTCGTCATAAGCAACACTAAAGATAAAAACCTCTTCATCATCAAATTCAATAGTGCCTGGACTACTTGCAGAATTAGATTGTTGTATAATAAAACTTGTTGCTACATTAAATGTAAGCTCATAGGTACTGGAACTTAATGAAGCGCTTGTTATTGGGGCTGCTTGGAAAACCATTGATTGGTCTGTATATCCAGTAAAAGTGGTGGGAAGATTATTAGCCGTACTGGCAACTGAATTGGCCGTAAAAAAAGGTCCTGAGTTGTTTGAAAGATCAAAAGCTAGATCGCAATGAGATTCTTGCCTATTGAGGGTGCCGTCGTTGTCATTATCGCTATCAATATTGTCATTAACACCATCATTATCAACATCTCCTGGACAGCTACTCACGGGGATATTATCTGAAAGAACCGTATCACAGTTCGTAATAATGCCTTCTAATTGATAAAATCCTGGTGAATTTGGAGTCCAAGTTTCAGCGTTAGCTCCTGGAATAGCTACACCATTATAGAACCATTGATAGGAATCAAAAGTTTCTAAACTACTAATGTTAAGCTCAATGTTAGGAATGCAGAGCTCGGACACTACCATAGTAAGCGCCTTTGGTGTAATTTCTGGCTTGAAGATGAATCCAGAATAAAACCCTCCCAAAGCAGCAGCACCATTGGCGCCGTAATAAGATACATAAATTTGTTTGTCTGAAGACACGCTTACATTTCCCGTCAGACCACTTATTAAATAGGTTTCGAAAGTAGAGTTTTTAACTTGTTGAGGGCTAACAGTTATTGCGGCACCATTAACCAAAACAGAGGCCCCAACTTCGGTAACAATTGTTATTCCACCTGAAAAAACGGCACTACCACTACCTGTATTTTGAATAAGCGGGATATTATTTATTGTTTTTGGGGTCTTACAATTCAGAGGAGGTACAAAAAATAATTCTTGATTAGCTTCGCTACTCGAACCTCCAATTCCCTGATAGGCAAAGGCTGTTTTAGAGGTCCAAACATACATATTACCTCCTGGGTTTGAACTAGAGCTTGATTGGGTGCTAAAATATGACCCCGCTATACTGATATATTCGCCTGCAGACAATGTGGCGACCAAGGTTCCTGTTGTATCGTCTCCATTTACATATACTGCTGTGTTATCTAAATGCGCTACAATCAAAGGACGCTCTATGTCGTCGTATCCGTTGGCTCTCACAAATATATATTCGCTGTACGTTTGCCCATCAATAAGTATAGTTTCAAAAGGCGCAATTTGGTCAATTCCAAAATCTCGCCCATTTCCTGTAGAGTTACTACCGTTTGAAGAGCCACAGTTGACTACTATAGGTTTGGAAGCACTTACAAGGGCACCAACCAAACCATCTCTATTTGCTGAGACAACTGCTGGATCTAATGCAATCACATAAGTCTCGCCATAATCTAAAACAACAGATAGTGGAGTGCTGTTCTCGACAATAGTTCCAGGTGCTAAATCGGAGAAATCAACTTGAGTATTGTTTTCAGTCGCCATAACAGAAACAAAATTCAGATAATCTGTTGTAGCTGATGTAAATGTTTTTTGATTTGTAAACGTTCCAATTCTGAAAATTGTACCGAGACCTGAGAGACCTTTTGAAACTAAAGACCCGGCTTGAGCTTGACCTGCTCCAGCAATTAAACGTACAGAAACATAAACTGGTTTGTCAGCCTGAATGGAATAGCCTTTGTTTGAATGTTTTGCCCCTGTTGTACTCACATCTGCAATAAAAGAGGTGTTCGATCCTGATCCAATCAAAATTTCAATAGGGTTTGCATTTGAAGCCGAAAGAACAGAAACAGTTCCGCCAATTTCCGTCAACGTTACACTTACTGGCGTTACACTTGGAGTTGATATATGTAAGTATTGATTTTGAGGCGTTGCGTTTGAATTATCGGCAGCACTAATTGGTGGAATATAATGTGTGCGACTCAATTGAGCATAACTTAACTGAAAACATAGTAATACTAATAAGCTGTAAATATTTTTACCTCTCAACTGCTTCATAATAACTATTTATAAGGACAGACCTTAAAATATCTAATTGGTTAATTTTTATGAGGTCTAAGTTACTGAATTCTAAAACAATTGAATTAAAATTTTATTCATAATGTTTGATTTAGGTAAAATAATTTATACAGAATAGTTTACTTTTGTAAGGCGATTAAAAATTGACTATATGAAAACAAATCCTGTGATAACCCACATTGTTGAATGGCTAAAGACTTATGCCGAAAACGCAAAAGTAAGCGGATTTGTGATTGGTGTGTCTGGAGGGGTTGATTCTGCAGTGACCTCAACACTTTGTGCACTGACAGGACTGGAAGTGCTCTGTTTAGAAATGCCTATTCACCAAGCAGAAAGCCATGTTTCAAGAGCGCAAGAACACATCGAACAACTAAAAAAAAGGTTTCCTAATGTAAGCTCAATACGGGTTGATTTAACTTCTGTTTTTGAACGTTTTAAATCCGAAATAAATTTAGATGGCAGTACAACTACCGTAGATATGGCATTAGCAAATTCTAGAGCACGGCTACGAATGACTTCTCTCTATTACTACGCAGGACTTTTAGGGCGGTTAGTTGCAGGAACTGGAAATAAGGTAGAAGATTTTGGTGTTGGATTTTATACAAAATATGGAGATGGTGGTGTAGATCTCAGCCCGATTGCAGATTTATTAAAGTCAGAAGTTTACGATTTAGGAACGGCTTTAGAAGTCCCTGAAAGCATCTTGACGGCTGCGCCTAGTGACGGTTTGTTTGGAGACTCTAGAAGTGATGAAGATCAAATTGGAGCTTCTTATCCCGAATTAGAATGGGCTATGAATGCCATTGAAAAGGGGGGGGCAGCTGACGATTTTGAAGGCAGAGAACGTACTGTTATTGAAATTTATTTGCGCTATAATTCCGCAAACAAACACAAAATGAACCCCATTCCAGTATGTGAAATTTCTGAAAATTTAAAACACTAAACTCTAATGATTCGAGTCCTCGTTGCAGATCATCAACCCATTGTAAGTTATGGGATTCGTATGCTGTTTGAAAACTCGACAAATATTAAAATTGTAAACACTACAACCTCTGCAAAGCAACTTTTAGACTATCTCAAAAAGTCCAATACAGACATCGTTCTTATGCCGATAGACCTTCCTGACATCAATGGCATCACATTGCTGCGTTCGATCAAAAAAGAATTTAACAATGTAAGTGTTATTATTTTTAGCACACATCCGGAAGATATTTATGCGATCAGCGCGATCAAAGCAGGGGCTTCAGGATATTTATCTAAAACAGTGACCACCTCCACTATAAAAAAAGCCATCTTAAAGGTTTTCAAAGGAGGTATTTATGTCAGCAAAGAACTTGCAGAGACCCTTACTTTTGAAAAAGACAGCATAGGAACCATGAATCTATACGAGAAACTTTCAACACGTGAAGTTGAAGTTTTAAAACTCATTTCATCGGGAAAAAGAAATAAAGACATTGCAAATCAATTGGGCATCAATGAAAAAACTGTGAGCACCTATAAATTACGCTTGATGAAAAAATTAAATGTCTCAAATCTTGTAGAATTGATTGACCATGGACGTCAAAAAAAATAAGACTACAAAACACGACTCAATTTTCTAGACAACAACATTTTTAAATTAGAATAATTCAACACATCCTCTAAAAGGGCTCTATGGTCAACTTCGTCTTGAGTATCTTGCTTAATTTCGTCTACTTTTCGATCAATTAGATAGCAACGAAGTGTCAGAATTGTTTCGCTTACCAATTGCGCAATACTCACATCTTTTTGTTTTGGAAAAATATTATTTTTTTCCCAGTTATGAAGATTATGACGCTCTTCGTTCATCAAAATATTAGTAACATCAGATGCCAGTATAGGATCTAAATGATTCACAAAAGACTCAATCACAAAGTCTTCAGTCTGATTTAAACTGTCAATAATTGTGTAATAAAGCGTCTTAAAGTTTTCATTAGTAAACTGCATTTCATCTTCTTGTAAATCTAAAAATATTTTCTCGAAAACTTTGACTTCGTGGATGACTGGTTCTAATTCAAGAGCCCCTTTCTCATTTTCTTTTAGTATTAAATCTTCGAAGGCTTCTTTTCGGCTGCCATACAATAATAATATTTCAATGATTTTCTGCTCTAACTCGTATTGAATATCAACTTTTATTGGCGCTGCTGTGGATTTAACAACATCAAAAGCTTTTTGTTTTTGGTTATAAGATTTATTGGCATCATTCTGTGCTTTTTTACCCATTTGTGCCAGTGTACTAAAAAGCACTTCTTCGCTAATATCCATAATACGTGAACATTCCCGCACATAAATTTCGCGTTGAATATTATCTGTCACTTTTGAAATACTGGTCACCATATCCCGAATCAAATTGGCTTTGGCAACTGGATCATTTTGCGCTTCTTCCATAAGCAAAGACGCTTTATAAGCAATAAAATCCTTTGCATTTTCTTTGAGATACGTTTGTAATTCTTCGAGTGTATTTTGTTTAGCAAAACTATCGGGATCTTCGCCTTCTGGAAAGGTGCAAATTTTCACATTCATGCCTTGCTCCAAAATCAAATCAATACCCCGAAGTGCTGCCCTAATTCCTGCAGGATCACCATCAAATAATACTGTTATATTTTTAGTCAATCGATTGATTAATCGAATCTGATCAGGGGTTAATGCGGTTCCTGAAGAAGAGACCACGTTTTTAATCCCTTTTTGATGAAACTGAATCACATCGGTATAGCCTTCAACCAAATAACAATTATCTTCTTTAGCGATCGTTTGTTTGGCATAGTAAATTCCATACAACACTTTACTTTTATGATAAATCTCACTCTCTGGAGAATTGAGATATTTGGCAGCTTTTTCGTTTTTAGCTAAAATTCGACCTCCAAAACCAAGCACACGTCCAGACATACTGTGAATGGGAAACATGACACGACCTTTAAAACGGTCAAACTGTTTGGTTTCCTTAACAATAGACAAGCCGGTACTTTCTAAGTATTTTAGTTTATACCCTTTTTTTAGTGCCGTATCCGTCAATCCACTCCACGCATCGGTTGAATAGCCCAACTGAAAGCTTTTAATAGTCTCGTCCGTAAATCCGCGCTCTTTAAAATAACTTAGACCAATCGCTTTTCCAGCATCCGTTTTAAGCAGTGTATTTTGATAATACGTACGCGCAAACTCACTAACTAAGTACATGCTTTCGCGTTCCCCTGCAGCTTCTTTATCGGAATCCGATTGTACCGTTTCCTCGACTTCAATATTATATTTTCGTGCTAAATATTTTATGGCTTCTGGATAAGTGAAGTGCTCATGCTCCATAAGAAATGAAACAGAAGTCCCCCCTTTACCTGTCGAAAAATCTTTCCAAATTTGTTTCACAGGAGACACCATAAAACTAGGTGTGCGTTCTTCGCTAAAAGGGCTTAGCCCTTTAAAATTACTTCCCGATTTTTTTAATTGTACAAAATCGCCAATCACTTCCTCTACACGGGCAGTGT
>ERZ807291.2350-NODE-2350-length-28784-cov-26.225138_pt1 | contig 28784 bp, 26 predicted proteins | sample MGYA00521257_ERZ807291 | MGnify/ENA primary metagenome ERZ807291 (study PRJEB31413, sample SAMN03169783) | marine metagenome | biome: Marine; feature: Water; material: Subsurface seawater | place: North Sea | collected 2011-04-28 | depth 1 m m ...
TAACATAATGACTGTATGCATGAGTTGTCACAAAAATAAAATGTATTAATGTAATTACCGTAAATTAAATTTTATAATTTACGGTAATAAATATTCATTTTTATTTTATGGACGAACTACAAAATAGCCCTGATTGTCGAGTGTCATCAGACGACCAACCCCTCCAGGTACAACTTTTGCATATGTAGAAATTGGTGGTGCTTTGCCTTCTTTTTTAGTCAGTCCTTTGATTGTATTGTTACATGCACTAAATGTTATATCTGGTATGCTCTCAGACATACTTTTGATACGATCAATTACTGGTGATTTATCTGTTCTTAATAAATTAATTCCAGCATTAAATGCTACAATCTCAATCTCAAAGATTTCTCCCTTACTGCTCATGCCTCGAGCAAAATTGGCAGCAACGTTAAGAGCTTTTGTGTATGTGGCTGGGTCTCCATCACTTACTTGTATTGCAAGTCGTTTAATTCCGTCATCACTTTGACCTGCATATAGATATGTAGGAGCTAGTGGTAGCAACAAAGAACCTAAAATTAATTCCCTTCGTTTCATATTATATCCTCCAGTTTACTTATTGAATAACATATTCAATAATCTAGATGTAATATTCCTCTTTTCTGAATGAAAATCAATACTCTTAAAAAGATGAATAATATATAAAATTAGTTTCTGTCTGAATAACGAAGCAAACCACCTATTTCTTTTTGGGCTACTCTATTTGCTATAATTAAAGAAAGTATCCATCCGCTTGATACTGCAGTTGCTATTCCTAGCCAGACACCTTGAACATCAAAATTAAATAGACTGATAAATACCCATACAAAAAACGCTACTCCAAATCCTTGTCTGTAAATACTGATGTAAAGCGTCCAAATTGCTTTTTTAAATGCTTGAAGAATTGAATTAATTGAAAATAGCATCATGTAAATTGGAAATAGAAATGCATCTACACGTAAATAGCTGCTTCCAGCACTTATAACATCTGGATCACTCGTAAATAATGACATTGCAAAATTTGCGCCAAATAATAATGAGGGTACAGCAATTAAAGACATTATAAATCCTGCTTTCCAACAATATTGAAGTGCTGACCTTACGCGGTCATATTCTTTAGCACCAAAATTTTGACCAGCTATTGGCAGTAGGGCGCCAGTCATACCAAGAACAGGAAGTAATAGAATTTGTTCAATTCTAAGAGCTACACCATAGGCAGCCACTGCATGTCCTCCAAATTCTTTGAGTGCAAATTGTACAACAAATCCTGAAATAAACATTACCATTAGCGCTGAACTTGCAGGTAATAATTGTGAGAATATTTGCTTAAAAATATCGCTTGAAGGTAAAAATTCTATCAGCTTGAATGTTTGCATGGCTTCTAGTTGGAATATACGCAACACAATAAAAGCCATTACACAAGTCTGACTAAGGATTGTGGCAGCTGCAATTCCATTAAAACCCATCCCTGACCAGTAGTTAGGAATTCCAAACATAAATAATGGATTTAATAATACATTGGCAAAGAATGCTAACATTAAAGCTCTTTGCATGCTGAGAGTATCGCCGTGGGCCTGGAGAATACCATTGCCACCATATGCGATTAAAAAGCCTGGCAATGCAAATATTAGCCATCCAAAATATCCAAGCCCTGCATTTCTATACGAGCCAGGCTCAGAAACCAATCCAATTAATTTTGGTCCAATAAACCAGCCTATAATCATTGATAATAAAGTTAAAATAATTGCAAATGTAAGGCCTTGTGAAATGTAACGCCGAACTTGTGATGTTTCACCGCTTCCTTTTGCATTACTAACAAGTGCACTTAATGCAGAGCTTAGCCCAAAGCCTAATGCCATCAATACAAAAAATGCCTGATAACCTATAGCCAAACCTGCTTGTGCATCTGTTGAAAGGCGCCCCGCATAATAAACATCGACAACATTATATAGAGTTGCAAAAAGCATACCTAAAGCTGCTGGGATAGCAAGCCTTCTAAAGTGTACGGCCATTGACCCTACAGTTAAATCGTCTTTTTTCATTAATAGGGGTATCTTTCTTAATTATCCAATATATTTGACAATATAGATTTTTTCAGAAATCCAATATGTTCAAATGTACGTTAATTATTGGTATACATAGGATCAAATGTATACTCTTATTTTCTAACTAGTTCTAATATGCAAGTGGAATCTTATAGTAATTTAAAATTTCTATATTTTCACAATGCACTATTTTAAAATAAAAAGGAGGTAAAAAAAATCTTACCTTCTTTTATAAATGTTTAATTAATACATACTAATTAGCAGTAACAACAAAGTTCATTCCTTGCCATCCTACATCTACTACACAATAATCCCCACTGTTAGCGCCACAAGTAAAGCTACCACTGTCCATTGACTGTGTTCCCTCTAAGAAGTTTAGACTGATACCGTTTGTAACAGTAAATGCAATATTAAGTCCTGCAGTTGTTGGTCCAATGACTACATTAGTAATTTTTTGGCTACCCAAAATTGCACTATCTGTTGCCCATGACGTTCCAGAAACTGCTGGTGAGATTGTTTTTAGTGTGTATAATTTTGTATAACCAACCGAAGTAGCTCCTCCGCTTAAAGGATCTGCTATATCGTTATTAGAATAACTTCCTGAGCTATCAAACTTTATGGTTTCTTGATTTTCTCCGCTCTCATCTGAATTGCTACATTTTACAACACGATTTGTTAAATCAAATGAGGAGTCCTCAGTTCTAGTTTCACCATTCGAATAACAAAAGGTTCCTGTATTTCCATATAAATCCATCCTAGCTTCTGAAAATTCATGAACAGATTTTAGGTGAGTTGTATTATTCACTAAAATGTAGGCATGAGTGTATGTCCCCTCAGCAAGTGAGGCATCAGCACCCAAAGGGAGAGACGCATTTTTAGACAAAGTTAAATCAAAACCATCAGTGTCTGTAAAAAGTGTTGTACACATTGATCTGTCGGTAACCGTAGCAAAGTCAGTGCAAAGAGCAAATTCGTATACTTTTAATTTAAATGATTTAACATCTAAAAAACATTCTTGGCCTGATGATGATCCGGACGTCGCGGTGCAAGCGGATTGAGAAAAACTATAAGTACCCCAAAAATTTAACGTGAATGATATTAATAGAAATAAAAATAAATTTTTCATGATTTAAGCTCCACTAACTGTCAAACCAAGTCTAACGGTTTTTTTGATAATACGGTTTTCACGCTGTACAGGTCTGTAGAGCTTTTCTCTGATGGGTTCGAACTTGGTTGACCAATCCCCATCTTGTTTAACCTTGGCAGGCTGGTTTGCTCCACCTAGTGGCACTGAGTAGTTTATTGATGCAACTGCTTCTGTGTTGCCTGAGTCTTTCTTATGCTGCGCTGCAACACGAAGAGTTAGGTTAGGTGCTATCTCAGCATTGATACCCGCTTCATAGTGCTCAGTCTCGTAACTCGCAGAGTCTTTCCAGTTACTCATCTTTCCGTAAAGGTTGGACGAGTAGAAGTAAGGGAGGTTTGCTGTAAGCTTAGCATCATATCCATCAAGAGCAGTTTCTTGAATGCCGTTATACGTTAATGTCTTTGATAGAGCTTGGTAAGCATTGGCTCTGAATTCGAATATTGAAGAGAGGAGTTCAAGACCAGCACCTACACGTTCGTGCTTTGATTGAAGCTCATAGTCATAAAAGACGTTATAGCCTGTAATGACTGTATCAGCGTCATTGATGTGACGTGCCCCAAAGCCTGTGTTGACTGTCGTGCGATTATTAAAGTTCACAGCTGATGTCTGGTTAAAGAAGAACCAGTTCCCAGTTTCCTTTAATCGGTACACTGTCATGGCTTCTGTTTTAGTATCAGATTTATTCTTATCTAATCCCATTGTGTCAGACCCAACGGAAAGCTCAAAGTGAGTGAAGTTTGATGTTGAGAGGACTTTGTCTTCAACTTTATCAAGGCCAGCATTTGCAGCGTCGATTGCGAGTGCATTCACTTCACTCTCAACAGCTGCTTCTCCCTCACCAATATTGAGCGCATTGCCTATCTTCTTAATCACATTAGCAAAATAACCTGATTTAGCCACTTCCTGTGCACTTAATGGAAGGGCACTTAGGGCTATGATCGTACTAGTTAGTAGTAAATGTTTCATGAAAATATACCTAGATTTAATATATGAATATGTTCAAATATTTTATGTATACTTAAGTGTATGTCAATAAAAAATATCTAAATGTATAAGTCTGACGTTTATTTACTTATATTTATTTTAGAGAAGCTTTTACAGCTGAAATTATCTTTGCAGACATTGGATTTGTAGTAGATCCCCAAGTAGCAGCTAGTTCACCATTTGAGTCAATTAATACTTTATTAAAATTCCAAGATGGCACAAAACCGACTTTGTCTTTTAATGCCTTAAAGAATGGATGAGCATTTTCACCCTTTACACTTGTTGTAGTACTCATCGGCATGTCTATTCCATAGTTTATTTCACAAAATGCTTTAACTTCCTGATCTGTGTCTAATTCTTGATTAAAGTCATCTGAAGGAACTGCAATCATTTGAAGGCCTTGTTCGTGAAAGCGATCATATAGTTTCTGCAATGGTGCATATTGTCTGGTAAAGCCACACATTGAAGCAGTATTTACAATTAAATATGGCTTACCAATCCAGTCAGCTGTGTTGATCTCTCCGCCATCTATTGATTCAAATGTAGTGTATGGAATTTCTGCAAATGCTTTATTTGCAGAAAAAGCAGGGAAAAATGATAAGCCGAGCATTATTATATATCCCAAAATATAGTTTATTTTTATCATATAGTTACTACGTACAAATGCTATGTTTGGATCAAAATTAAATAGTATTTATTTATTAATAAAAAATTTTACCATTTGATAAACTTTTCTTTTGGTGTTATCTTAAATTCTTTATGATAATAATTTAGACTTTAGGCAGGTCTATATATAAAAATAATAACTGTTAAAGGTGCTTAATGATACTAAACTTTGGATCTATTAACATTGATAATGTTTACAGAGTAAATCGGTTTCCCCAAGCGGGTGAAACCATTTCATCGCAATCCTACGAGAAGATTCTCGGTGGAAAAGGAATTAACCAATCTGTAGCAATTCATCAAGCGAATGGTAAAGTTAAGCATATTGGGTATATTGGTGATGATGAATGGATATTAAGTCAAATATCAAAAATGGAAATGAAAACAGATTTTATTTCTAAATGCTATGGGCCAACGGGTCATGCAATTATTTTTGTTGATAATTCAGGTGAAAATGAAATAATCATCCATGCTGGGGCAAATAATCAATTTAGCAAATCACAATGTTTTGAAATTTTAGAAAACTTTGCATCAAAAGATTCTTGGATTGTATTACAAAATGAAATTAATTTATCTATTGAAATTGCAACTAAGGCTAAGGAATTAGGCTTTAAGGTTTGTTATAGTGCTGCACCGTTTAATGCTGAGCATGCTCAGCAAATACTACCTTATGTAGATCTCTTGGCTATGAACGAAACAGAACTTAAAGAGCTTCAAGAATCGTCTGATAAAAATGTTTTTGAACTTGATATCAGGATGATATTAGTTACTTTGGGCTCACGTGGAGCTGAATTGCACACTGAAGGTAAAGTATACAAACAATCTAGTTTTTCGACTAAACCAATAGATACCACAGGGGCAGGAGATACTTTTTTAGGCTCATTTATAGCATGCCATGACAATGGCTATAGTATAGAAAAATCACTAGAATATGCAGCTGCTGCATCATCTATTCAAATAACTCGAATTGGTGCAGCTAAAGCAATTCCAAAATTCGAGGAAGTCGAAGAATTTTTAAATGAGAAAATAGTATGAACGTCCAAAAAATAATAATAGATACCGATCCTGGAATTGATGATGCTATGGCAATATTTTTTGCTGGCTTATCAAATAAATTAGATTTGGTTGCTTTGACAAGTGTTTTTGGAAATGTAACTTTGGATAATGCGACACGTAATGCAATGGTTTTAGCTGAAATTTTAGAACAAAATATTCCAGTTTCACGAGGCTTTCCAAAGCCATTAGTGCAGACACCAAATCCAGTTTCAGATTACGTACATGGTGATGAAGGCTTTGGAGATATCCCAGCCAGAACACCAAACGCAAAAGAAATTAATATCCCTGCAGATAAATATATTTGTGAACTAATAAACGCTAATGTTGGTGAAATAATATTATGCCCAGTTGGACCACTTACGAATATTGCCATGGCATTACGATATGATCCTACGATTGTTTCAAAGGTAAAATCAGTTGTCATCATGGGAGGTGGGGTATTTTCGGGTGGTAATGTAACGGATTTTGCAGAAGCAAATATTTGGAACGACCCACATGCAGCTGATGAAGTGTTTTCAGCTGATTGGGAGGTTACGGTTATTGGTCTTGATGTTACACAGAAAGTTATATGTGCACATACTGAATTTTCTGCATTAGTAAACAAAGCACCTATTATTGGTGGGTTTTTAGAGCAAGCAACAGATTTTTACATTAAATTTTATAAAGAAGCAGCTGGAATAAACGGCTGTCAGATGCATGATCCAATCACAGTTATTGCTACGATATATCCTGAATTATTTACATACGAATATCACCCAATTGAAGTGTGCTTAGAGCCTTCAAAAATAGGTGAAACAAGAATTAGTAAAGATAATAATCGTAGATTAGCAAAAGTTGCTGTAGAAGTAGATGTTGACGCAGTGAAGAAAATATTTTTTGATACTATTAAAACTGGATTTTAAGGAGCTTATTAAATGGCTGAATTTGAAATATTAGCAATTGGATTAGATGAAGTAGATGCACCAGCGAAATTTGCGAAGTCTTTTCGTGAAACTGGATTTGCTATCATAAAAGATCATAATATCAATGCGGATGAAATTGATCGAATGTATGGTGTTTGGACTGATTTCTTTGCAAGCAATGAAGGTCCAAAATTTGCTGTGCAACCAGGTGAGTCTGCAGGTTATTTTGGCTATAAGTCTGAAAATGCAAAAGGAAGTGCTAATAAAGATCTTAAAGAATTTTTTCATGCATATCAGAATAAATCATTACCTGAAATTGCTGAAAAAGAAACACGTGAATTTCAAGAAAAACTAATTAAAATGGGCTCAACCTTATTAGGATGGCTGGATCAAGAATCTAATGGCCATGTAAGTTTTTCTGAACCGTTAGAAAATATGATTAATGGTAGTGATATGAATTTGCTGCGCATTATTCACTATCCTCCATTGCCAGATAACGTAGAGCCAGGAGAAGTTCGCGCAGCAGCGCACGAGGATATAAATCTTATAACACTTCTAGTAACAGGAACTGAGCCTGGCCTTCAGGCAAAAGATGTTAATGGTAATTGGCATGATGTTCCATGTAAGCCAGGATATATTACAGTAAATTCAGGAGATATGTTGGCAATGGCTAGTAAAGGCCACTATCCGTCAACACCCCACCGTGTAGTAAATCCCCCTATGCAAGAAAATAGATCACGTTATTCAATGCCTCTTTTTGTTCATCCTCGTCCTGATGTTTTGCTAGATAAGATGACTGCGGAAGAGTTTTTAAATGAACGATTAAAAGAAATTGGGTTGAAATAAGTATGCAAACGCTGTTGTTTGCTATTATAAATAGTGCATCTGCACATAACAAGGAGAGTACAATGAAGAAAATCTATTTAATTATGATGGCTGCCATCATGAGTTTAATGGGATCTTTGGCTTTTGCTGATTTTAAACCAGCAGTAATTTACGACATGGGTGGTAAATTCGATAAGTCATTTAATGAAGGTGTATACAACGGTATTAAACGTTTCACTGACGAAACTGGAATAGCTGTGATGGAATTTGAAGTCACAAATGAAGCTCAACGCCAGCAAGCAATGGAAAAAATGATACAACGTGGTGCTACACTAGTTTTGGGCGTTGGTTTTGCTCAAGCTGATGCTATTGATAAAGTTGCAGCTGCAAACCCAGACAAAATGTTCTCAATTATTGATGTTAATTGGTTGGATAGACCAAACTTACGCCAATATACTTTTAAAGAAGAAGAAGGTTCTTATTTAGTAGGCATGGCAGCAGCTATGGCGTCTAAAACTGGAACAGTCGGCTTCGTTGGTGGTATGGACATTCCCCTAATTAGAGCATTTCAATGTGGATATGAGCAAGGCGTTATGGCTGTAAATTCAGGAGCAACTGTTTTAAGTAACATGACAGGTACAACTCCTGCTGCATGGAATGACCCTGCAAAAGGTTCTGAACTTACACAGAGTCAAATCGACCGTGGTGCGGATGTTGTTTATCAAGCTGCAGGCGGAACAGGAGCTGGAGTTATTTCAGCAGCAGTTGACGCAGGCAAATTAGCAATTGGTGTTGATTCAAACCAAAACCATTTAGCTCCAGGATCAATCCTAACTTCCATGTTGAAGCGTGTTGATGTTGCTGCATACAATACAATGAAAGATGGCCTATCAGGTGATTTCAATGTTGGTGTGCAAACGCTTGGTTTAGCTGAAGATGGTGTTGGCTGGTCATTAGATGAGCACAATGCAAGCTTGATTTCAGATGATATGAAGGCAGCTCTTGATTCAGCGTCTGCAAAAATCATTTCTGGTGAAATCGATGTTCATGATTACCGATCTGATAACACATGCACAATGTAATCACCGTCTAAGATGATGATTAATAAATCAATAAAAACAAGCGGTGGTGACACCGCTTGTTATATTCTGGAATTACAAAAAATAAGTAAATCTTTTGGATTAGTTGAGGCTAATAAGAATATAGATTTGCAAATTGAAGCTGGAACAATTCATGGAATTATTGGTGAAAATGGAGCTGGTAAATCAACATTAATGAATATTCTGTATGGTTTACACCGTGCTAATTCTGGTGAAATGCTTGTTAACGGTGCCAGAGTAAAGATTAAAAGCAGCGCAGATGCACTATCATTGGGAATAGGGATGGTTCATCAACATTTTATGCTTATTCCTAGGTTCACAGTTTTAGAAAATGTAATGCTGGGTTCAGAAGGTGGCGCACTTCTTAGCAAAGGTAGGATATCAACCGCAAACAAGTTAAAAGAATTGGGCCAAACATTTGATATGGAAGTTGATCCATACGTTTTGGTAAGTGACTTGAATGTTGGAATGCGTCAACGCGTGGAAATTCTAAAGGCCTTAAAAGGTGGCGCAAAAATATTAATATTAGATGAGCCAACAGGTGTTCTTACGCCTCAAGAGGCAACACAACTTTTTGAAATTTTAGATAAGTTAAGAGAGAATGGTGTTACTGTCTTATTAATTACCCATAAGTTAGCTGAAATTATGGCAATAACTGACAACGTATCAATAATGCGTGGTGGTGAAATGGTGGGCCATCGAAAAACAAGTGATACAAATCCACAAGAATTGGCCGAATTAATGGTTGGTCGAAAAGTTTTATTAAATGTTGAAAAACCAAAAGCAAAACCAAAAGAAATAGCTTTAAATGTAAGAAATTTGGGCTGCTACTCGTCACGTGGTCATAAAGTTTTAGATAATCTAACATTCCAAGTTAAGTCGGGGGAAATACTTGGTGTGGCAGGAGTATCAGGAAATGGGCAAACACCTTTAATGGAAATCTTAGCTGGAATGAGAAAGCCTGATGAAGGCTATTTCGAAATACTTGGCAAAAAAATTGATCATGAAACTAAGGTATCACCGTTTACAATGAGAGAAAATGCAATAGGCCACATTCCAGAAGACAGACACAAACATGGGTTAATACTGGGATTTGAAGCATATGAAAATATGGTTCTGGGTTTTCATAATACAGAAATGACTGGTGAAAAGAAATTATTAGATAAAAACCATATGTTAAAGCATACGGCTGATAGAATGGATGAATATGATATTCGCCCAAGGAATCCAAAGTTATTAGCAAGTAGTTTCTCTGGAGGAAATCAGCAAAAAATTGTTGTGGCTAGAGAGCTTTATAAAAATCCAAAACTCCTAATTGTTGGTGAACCAACAAGAGGCGTTGATGTTGGAGCAATTGAATTTATTCATAAACAATTAATACAATTAAGAGATCAAGGATGTGCAATCATTTTGATATCTGTTGAATTGGATGAAATCATGGGCTTATCAGATAGAATATTGGTTATGAATAAAGGGCAAGAAGTATCAACTGTTAATGGTGATGATGCCAATCCAAAAGACCTAGGCCTTATGATGGCAGGTATTTCAGAGGAGGCCTCAAATTGAGTGTTATGAAACCTTTACCACGGTGGGCAGATCTAATTCTTTTACCATTTATAAACTTATGTACTGCATTTTTTGTTTGTGGAATTGTTGTATATATTATTGGTGAAAATCCTTGGGAAGCATTGTTAGTTATGCTTAAAGGTGCATTTATTTATCCAGGAAGTCTTGGCTATACCCTATACTATACGACCAATTTTATATTTACAGGATTGGCTGTTGCCACCGCATTTCATGCTAAGCTATTTAATATAGGTGGTGAGGGTCAGGCTTATGTTGGTAGCTTGGGTATCTTATTAGCAACTGCATTATTTGCACCGTTTCTCCCAGCAGTATTTGTTGTTTTATTATGTATAATATGTTCTGCAATGGTAGGAGCTGCTTGGGCTTTTATTCCTGGATATTTACAAGCTAAGAGAGGCAGTCATGTAGTTATTACAACTATAATGTTTAATTTTTTAGCTTCTTCTTTAATGGTCTATTTGCTTGCAGGTCCACTAATCCAATTAGGACAACAATCTCCACAATCTGATTTGATTCCTGAAAGTGCACAACTCGCTTCATTTGAAACATTTCTTGGTTTATTTGGGGTTGATATAGCGTCATCTCCATTAAACCTATCTTTTGTATTGGCACTGCTTGCATTGTTTGTTTTTTGGGTATTAATTTGGAAAACTAGATTAGGCTACGAAATTCGAGCTGTTGGCAAAAATCAAGATGCTGCAAATTATGCAGGGATTAATGTACCAAAAATTATTATTATCACTATGACAATATCAGGTGCATTTGCTGGGTTACTCGCTGTTAACGAAGTTATGGGTGTTCAACACAGAGCTATATTAAATTTTACTGCTGGATATGGCTTTACAGGAATTGCTGTTGCATTGATGGGGCGGAATCACCCTGTTGGTATATTTTTCGCAAGTTTACTATTTGGAGCATTGTTTCAAGGTGGAGCTGAGTTAGATTTTGAATTTCAATCTATTACACGAGATATGGTCTTACTTATTCAGGGGATGATTATTTTATTTTCCGGGGCATTAGCATACATGTTTAATCCAGCACTTTCTAAAGTATTCAGCCGAATAACAAAGAATGGAGCCAATGATGATTGATTTTTTTTATCAAACGTTGTGGGCTCTAGATGCCACACTTAGAGTTGCAACTCCTCTAATGCTTTGTGCGATGGCAGGAATTTTTTCTGAACGATCTGGAATAGTTGATATATCCCTTGAAGGTAAATTATTATCTGGTGCTTTTGTGGCTGCAACCATTGCAAGTTTAACTGGTTCCGTATGGCTAGGTTTAATAGGTGCAATTAGTGCATCAGTATTGATGTCTTTGCTTCATGGATTTGCCTGTATTACCCATAGAGGTGATCAAGTTGTAAGTGGTGTGGCGATTAATTTTTTAGCATCTGGACTTACCGTTATTTTGGGTATTGCGATATTTAAACGAGGTGGTCAAACACCAACACTAAGTTCTGGAGAAAGATTTAGACCCATAGAGCTTTGGTTTGTTGATGCTTTAGATAATGTACCAGTTATTGGAGCAATTTATAGAGAGTTAATAAGTGGACATAGTTTGTTAGTTTATGTAGCCTTGCTTTGCGTTCCAATAGCCTCATTTATATTATATAAAAGTCGTTTCGGCCTTCGTTTGCGAGCAGTAGGGGAATCTCCAATAGCTGTTGATAGTGCTGGTGTGTCTGTTACTTGGTTGCGTTACCGAGCGCTTATTGTAGGTGGTGTATTTTGTGGAATAGCAGGGGCATACCTTTCAATTTCTCATGGTGCAAATTTTGTTCGTGAGATGTCAGCCGGAAAAGGCTACATAGCTTTAGCCGCAGTAATTTTTGGAAATTGGCGGCCTATTCGAGCTTTTTGGGCATGCTTAATGTTTGGCTTCTTAGATGCAATTACTTCAAGATTACAAGATATAGACTTACCATTGATTGGTGAAGTGCCTGCGCAATTAATGTCTGCATTGCCCTATATAATGACTATCATTTTGTTATCAGGATTTATTGGGAGACCTAGTCCTCCTTCGGCCATAGGCGTTCCCTATAAAAAATAGCAATAAATATAAAAGGTATATTTTTAATATGTTAGACAAACAAACTATTAATAAACTATTGGAAGCAGCTACGTCTGTAATGTCTAATGCTCACGTACCATATTCAAATTTCCAAGTTGGAGCGAGTATACTTTATAAGGATGGTACAATTGAAGTAGGGTGTAATATTGAAAACGCATCTTTTGGCGCAACTATATGTGCTGAAAGAACAGCTATAAGTACAGGAGCTGCAAAAGGAAAATTAAATATTGAAGCAATATGTGTAACCAACTTAACGGATACTATGGTTACTCCTTGTGGTATTTGTAGACAGGTAATTTGGGAGTTTGGTCAAAATCTTCCGGTAATTTGCTCAAATAAGAATGGTGATTATAAAATTTTAACTATTTCTGAACTTTTACCACATGCGTTTGATTTAAATTAACTTTTATTAAATCTAATCTATCATTAAAAAATAAAGCCCCAGTAATAAACTGGGGCTTTTTGGGTTTGGGTGTTATGATTCCTCGCCCAACAAGGGGATTATCCCTTTTTCGTGATCACTGGGATTAGAAGATCTCCCCAGTTGCCATCTCCATTGTGATGACGGCTTGATCTGATTAGCTCAACCGTTACGCCAGCTTCTACAGCGCGTGCTACTGATTGGTTTAAGCGGTGCAAATCATTAGCTAACATTCGGATTGCTTGATCTGCTTGATCAATTTTTTCAGATGTAGTTGGCTCTACGGCCTTTATTTGTGCAGTCATAATATCTCTCCTTAGTTGAATTGGTTCATAGTGTTATCTTCACCGGCTGCTTTTAATGCTGCTTCACCTGCAAAGTATTCTTTATGATCATCGCCAAGATCAGATCCTGACATATTTTGGTGTTTAACACAGGCTATGCCTTGGCGAATTTCTTTGCGTTGAACGCCTGACACGTAACCTAACATTCCCTCTGAACCAAAATATTCTTTAGCTAAGTTATCTGTTGATAATGCAGCTGTATGGTATGTTGGCAGAGTAATGAGGTGATGGAATATGCCAGCATCTCTTGCTGCATCAGCTTGGAAAGTTTTGATTTTTTCATCAGCGGCAATTGATAAATCTGTTTCATCATAATCAACTGACATCAAGTTTGCACGTTCATATGCAGAAACGTCTACGCCATCTTCCTGCCAGGTGTCATATACTTGCTGGCGGAAATTTAAAGTCCAGTTAAATGATGGTGAATTATTATAAACTAATTTGGCATTTGGAACAGTTTGCTTAACTCGGTTTATCATTTCGCCAATTTGGCCAATATGTGGTTTTTCTGTTTCTATCCAGATCATATCAGCTCCATTTTGCAATGAAGTTATTGAGTCTAAAACACAACGATCTACACCAGTACCTTCTTTAAATTGGAAAAGATTAGATGGTAAACGTTTTGGACGCATAAGTTTGCCATCTTGTTTGATTACAACATCGCCATTACCCATTGTGTCTAGTGTTACCTCATCGCAATCAAGGAAGCTGTTATATTGATCACCTAAGTCACCAGGCTCTTTAGTTACTGCTATTTGTTTTGTTAGGCCTGCCCCAAGGCTATCAGTACGTGCAACAATTATGCCATTATCAATGCCAAGCTCTAAGAATGCATGACGGCAAGCGCGAATTTTTTGTAAGAAATCTTCATGAGGAACAGTAACTTTACCGTCTTGATGGCCACATTGTTTTTCATCTGAAACTTGGTTCTCTATTTGTAGAGCGCAAGCACCTGCTTCAATCATTTTCTTGGCAAGTAAATATGTAGCTTCAGGATTTCCAAATCCTGCATCGATATCTGCAATTATTGGAACTACATGTGTTTCGTAATTATCAATTTTTGATTGTACATGCGATCTTGTGGCAGCATCTGGAGCTGAGTCTAGTTCGCGAAATAATCCACCTAATTCACGTGCATCTGCTTGTCTTAAAAAAGTATAAAGCTCCTCAATTAAGGCGGGAACAGATGTTTTTTCGTGCATTGATTGATCAGGTAATGGGCCAAATTCAGATCTTAGAGCTGCTATCATCCAACCTGATAAATATAGGTACTTACGTTTAGTTGTTCCAAAATGTTTTTTTATAGCAATCATTTTTTGTTGACCTATAAAGCCATGCCAACATCCAAGGGATTGTGTGTATTGTGAGCTATCTGCGTCGTATGCAGCCATGTCTTCTCTCATGATATCTGCAGTGTATTGAGCAATTTCTAAACCTGTTCTAAATCGGTTTTGCATTCTCATGCGTTGAACATGCTCTGGATTAATAGCATCCCATGAAGAACCATTTTCAGATTTTAAATTGTTTATAGTATCAAGTGATGTCCCGTCGTATGCCATTGCTTTCCCCTTTGTAAAAAAATTACTAAATTTTTTAGTAATTCATAGATATAATAAATCATATTCATAAACTTCTAATTTACTTGTGGATTTATTTACAAATTATTTCCATATAATAGTGAAATTAACTTGAATATTTAAAGTAATGTTGTAATAAATTGTAAAAAATACTTTGTAAAATTGTAAAGATTGTAAAGATTGTAAAATGAATATTCAGAAAATATTTGCTGGGCCAAGAATTAAAAAAATCCGAAATTCGATTGGATTAAGTCAAAGTGCTATGGCAAATGAATTAAATATCTCTCCAAGCTATTTGAACTTAATAGAACGAAATCAACGCCCTATTACGGTTCAATTAATACTGAAACTATCAAAAACTTATAATATATCCCCTGAAGAATTAGAGGGAGATGCAGATGGAACTGTATCTGCTCTTAAAGAAGTATTCTCTGATTCTTTACTTCAAGGAGAATTACCTGGATATGAAGAGCTTTTCGAAGTTGCCGACATAGCGCCAAATGTTGCAAGTGGCATTAAAAAGCTGCATGAGGGATATAGGCAAGCCTTACAAAGACTTTCAGAGCTTAATGCAGGCATGACGGAAGGACTAGATGTTAGCCAAACTGCTTTACCGACAGACTTAGTTCAGAGTGCAATGGAAAGTAGAGATAATTACTATGATAATTTGGATCGTGCAGCTGAAAAATTAGCGTCAGAACTAGACTTAGGCAGCGGTATGTTTGCGGCCCTTCAGGATAGGCTATTAAAAAATCATCGTATTACAGTGCAAACACTTCCAATAAATACAATGCCAGAATGGACACGAAGGTTTGATAAGCATTCAATGCGATTATTTATATCAGACAGACTAAATTCGTATGGACGTGTTACTGAGCTTGCATGTTATTTAGTTAATTGTGAGTTGAGTAGTGAAATTGATAATGCAGTATTGAGATTAAATTTGAAATCCCCTGAAGCAATTAAAGCTGGTATAATTGAATTAATGAATTATGCGGCTTTGGCTTTGCTATTGCCTTATAAACGTTTTTTCCAAACATCGCAGAGAATGAAATATGATGTAGAGGCTATTGCAAAAAGATTTGATGTTTCTTTTGGAGAAGTTGCATATCGAATGACCACCTTAAGCAGAAAGGAAATGGAAGGGATTCCATTCTTTCTTCAAGAAGTTGATCAAGCAGGGAATAAAGTTCGAAGATTAGGTTCAAGGGGTTACCCAAAAAATACATTTGGTGGACAGTGCCCAAAACTATCGATATTTAAAGCAGTTTCTCTACCTCAACAACTCCTCACTCAAATCGTAGAAAGTCCAGATGGCCAAGCATATTTCACATTAAACCGTTCAACTAAGCAAAGTGGAGGAGCTTATGGCGAAAATATGCGCCAAACTGCTATCATGTTAGCATGTGAAGCTGAATTTATAACTGACATGATATATGCATCAGGGGGTGCTGTTGATCGTGCGGATGTTGGTCAAAACTGTCGTTTATGTGAACGGCCTCATTGTGCTCAAAGGGCTGAACCACCTATTGCTAGGCCCATGATGTTTGATGGTGCAGAAAATAGTATTTCAGCATTTAATTTTAAGGTTTAATTATATAAATATGATCGGCGAATTAAATCTAAACCCATAATCAGAAATAAAACTAAAATAAATTTTTTAAAAACTATTTCTGACATTTTATTTCGAATTTTTTCACCTAACCAAAAACCTACAAATGTAGGCAGTAATAGAAACATTGATAATATTGATAATTCTTTATTTAAGTGACCTTGTGCCAGATAGGCAAGCAAAAGTGGTATAGATCCAATAAAAAATATTAAGCCACTTACACGCACAAACTCTTCTTTTGGTATGCGTCTTGCCGCTAAATAGATTGCCAATGGAGGTGCCCAAACAGAAGTTAACCCTCCCATAACGCCAGCAAAAAAACCAGATATAATCTGAGCTTTTTGGTCATGCTGAATTGGAATAAATGGAGCATTTTTAAAAATGTTTGCAATTACAAATAATAAAACTGAAGCGCCTAAAAAACCTATTAAAATATTATCGCTTACTTCGGTTGTTTTATTTACTGTAAGCCATACAAATATTATTAACATAAAAATAAACGTGAAATATTTTTTAAACGTTGGGTATATATTTCCTGAACGATAAATCTGCCAAGCATTTGTAAAAATTAGAGGAAATATTAATAATGCAATTGCCATTCTTGGAGCGATTGTAATAGTCATTAAGCCCATTGCAGCTGTTGGCAAACCTAAACCTGCTGCACCCTTTATTATACCTGCTAATAAAAAAATTGAGGAAAGTAATAAAATAAAAAATATTTGATCTGTCAAAACAAACTTCTATGAAATGCAAACATAAGATACCTTAAAATAAAATTAATTTAATGCTATCTGAACTTGAAATTTAGCGCCAGCTTTACTTTCCAAACATAATAATGACCCACCTAAATTTTTCATAATTTCTTTACTAATAGCAAGGCCAAGGCCAACGCCACTCGAATTTTCTGTGGAGGATAATTTTGTGAATTTTTCAAATATTATGGCGCGTTCAGCTTTGGGTATACCTGGTCCATTATCTTGGAAAGTAATACACAATTTATTATTAATTTTTTCACAATTGATTTCTATTAAAGGTTGATTTTTATCATTATATTTTATTGCATTAGTAATTAAATTTATAAAGACTTGAGATAAACGGTCAGCATCTGTTTGAATCTCTGTCTTATTTAAATCTATATTAGTTTCTAATATTGCATTTGAGATTGAAATTGTTTGTTGTGTTGATTGGAGTGCAATTTCCAGTACATTATTTAACTCTATTTTTGAAATGTTCAGTTTAACTTGACCACTTTCTAAAAAGCTTAAATCTAATATCTCATCTAGTAGTCGTGTTAAACGTTTGCTCTCATCATTTATAATTGTAGAAAAGTATTTTAATTGGTCTTTTTCTAATTCTTTATTTGATTGCAATATTTCTGAAAAGGATCGGATTGAAGTCATTGGTGTTCTTAATTCATGACTCACATGACTTAAAAATTCATCTTTTTGAGTGCTTAATTTTGTAAGTTTATTATTGGCAATTCTAAGTTCATTTGCTGCTTTTGTTAATTCTTTTGATTGCTCCTCTAGCCGTGCTGAATATTCAATTACTTGAACTGTCTCATCTGCTACTGCAATCAAGTCTTCAACAGTTATCGATTGATTGCCAACAGCTTGAGTTATCATCGAGTGAGCCGTTGCGGCTCCAACAGAGCCTGCAAATTTTTGTTCCAATGTCTCCATCAGTTCTATATTTATTTCAGGCAAACCTTTTTGGCCTTGTTTATCTGAAAACTTATCAAACAGGATTTGAGCATCTTTTCTACCTAGAATACGTTGTGCAAGTATGAATAAATCATCTGGAGTAACGCCATCTCCAACGGATCTTATATTTGATTTTTGCCCATAAACATTAATAAATTTTTGTCCTTGTAATCTTTCAAGAGGAGAGGGCGTGGAGGTAAGAGAAATAATAATAAAAACTAATGCGTTTAAGAAAATAGACCAAAAAACTGCATGTGTTAATGGGTCATTAATGCTTATCCCAAACAAAGCTTGAGGCCTAAGCAAAGAAATACCAAATGGACCATGATTTAATATATCAGAACTGAGAATAAATTCACCGCCAAAGCTTGGTAGAAAAGACGAATAAACCCATATGATAAAACCAGTGGAAATTCCAAAAATAGCACCCTTTCGAGTTGCATTTCGCCAAAATAATGCACCTATTAAAGCCGGTAGTACTTGTGCAACTCCTAAAAAAGCAATCAATCCAATAGAAGCAAGTGCTGTGGTGCCGCCAGTAAGGATGTAATAGAGATATCCAAAGCCAATAATACAAGCAATACTGAAACGCCTTGAACGTAAAAGAACTGTTCGGACATCGTCACTTTCAGGGTTTCTTTTTTGAACAGCGTAAAGCCACAAAGGTAAAACTATATGATTTGATGCCATGGTTGATAATGCAATTGCTGCAACAATTACCATTGATGTAGCGGAAGAAAAACCTCCAAGAAATGCTAAAGCTGCTAAAATCCCTTGATTTTCTGCAAGTGGAATTGTTAAAACAAATAAATCTGGATTAGATCCTTCAGGCAAGATATTTAATCCAGTGGCTGCAATAGGTAAAACAAAAATACACATTAATAATAGGTAAAGTGGGAATGCCCAACTTGCAGTTGCTAGATGCTTTTCTGCGCTATTCTCAACAACAATGACCTGAAACATTCGTGGTAAACAGATTATAGCTGTAGCGGACAAAAATGTTAAAGTTACCCATCTTGGTGAAAAAACTTTATCCGTAACGGGAATATTTTTTTCCATAAGATTTAGTATACTAGATGGACCATCACTGAGCCCCCAAACTACAAAAATCCCTACAGATATAAATGCAACGAGTTTAACAATTGCCTCTAATGCAATAGCAGTTACAACACCATGATGTCTTTCATTAGCATCCAAATTTCGTGTTCCAAACAGTATCGTAAATAATGCAAGTCCAGCTGCAATAAATAATGCTGCAATAGCGGAGCTATACTCTGTGTTGGAATTTTCTGTAAAAACAGCAAAACTTAATGTTAAAGATTGTAATTGAAGCGCTATATAAGGAGTGGAGCCAAAAATTGCTAACAAGGTGACAATTACACCTAGAGTGTTACTTTTGCCGTAGCGAGATGATATTAGATCAGCAATTGATGTTATTCTTTGGGTTCTACCGATACGCACTAATTTTCTTAAAAACCACCACCAACCAACAAATACAATTGTTGGTCCTAGATATATTGCTAAAAATTCAAATCCATTAAGAGCTGCAGAGCCCACAGATCCATAAAAAGTCCAGGCTGTACAGTAAACTGAGATAGAAAGAGTATAAATCAAGGGCGATTGTAAGAAGCCTAATTTACTTTGACGAGCGCGGCGTTCAGCAAGCCCAGCAACTGCGAAAAGAAAACCAACGTATATCAAACATATTATTACAATTACATTTGAGCTTAACATTAATCAGTATCCAGATCATTTTTAAGCAATTTTGCCATTATAAATGCTAATATTATAAATATTCCCCACGCACCAAATATATAAAAAATTACAGATGTGAAATTAACCTTTTCTAAATTTCCAGTAAAGCCATTCAATAAAGGAGAAACAAGTAAACAAATAGCTAAAATTGGAATGCCGAGGGAAAGTTCAGTAATTTTACGCAACTTTCGTCTTTTAACATCACGTTCTGCACTTGAACTTTTATTCATAATTTTAACATGTGTTTTATTTGTTGTATTAATTCAGCATTATCAAATGGTTTTGTCATAAACTCATTTACACCAGCGTCTTCAGCGGCTCTTCGATCTTTTTTTTGCCCTTTGGCAGTTAACATTAAAACAGGTAATTCAGCTATTAATTTTGTTGACCGAATGTCTTCAAGAATTTTCATACCACTTACGTTTGGAAGCATAATATCTAGTATTACAAGGTCTGGATTGGTGTGTTTTACAAATTCTATTGCTTTAGCGCCGTCTGAAATTGATTTTACCATAAAGCCTTCTTTTTCTAAAATAAAAGACAGTGCTTCTATGATAAATGGTTCGTCTTCAATGATTGTTATCGTTTTTTTCACGTCTTTCTCCCTAAAGGATGTGAAACACTATCCTAACCTAAATCAATAATGGTGCAATTTATTTTTAACTTAACAGGTATGAAGCCCTACGAGAGTTGCAATCTAATCTTGAACATACAGTACATTGATGGCCAACATCTAGTTGAGGTGTTTGATCATATGCTATCTTTGGTAGCATATTATAATCAGTTGTAAAAAGCATTATGGCTTCTGTTAGAGCAGGCATACCCACTCGAGCTGCCTCGGTTGGATAAGCAAAGCTGATGGTATGAAAGCGATCACCCATTGGCATATCTAGCATTGCTCGAATGGGCTGAAGCGGTTGAGATAAGCTTCTATAAACTGGCCATAATGGGCATGCACCCCCATATCGAGGTAAACTAAATGAATTTAGTTGTTTACGATACAAAACCATTCCTGATGCATCACATTGTATCAATCCAAATTGAGGAATATCTTTACCGATAGGTAAATGAGCCAATCTAAAGCATATCGAGAGTATATCAGTATTAAAATGATTGGCTAATGAAATTGCATCATATTTATATTCAAAAGCTGTATCTAAGAATAATTTAATTGGAAGATTTTGAGCCATTTTCATATAGGAATTTAATGAACTCTTAGTTTTAATTATTTCATCTGGAGATAAAGTTAATGATGATAAAACTTGATCAACATTTTTTTTACCATTTTCTAAATCATCAATGTAATATTTATTTTTTTCTAATAAAGCTTCGAATGGAGATATGTCGAAGGAAGTTACTTGTTGTTCTGATGTGGGTTCAAAATAATCAAAAATATCTTCTGCTGTTTTTGATAACTTTAAAGATTCTTTTGCTAAGTTATCAATAAAATTTTTAGCGATTTTTTCGGACATTTTAGGATTGGAAGCTAATATATCAGCTGTAGATCTTATTGTTGTAATATTAGATAATAAAAGATGCATCGCTTCTGCAAAATAGGGATCATTTTTTAATTGATCTGAAAGCACAGCAAACTCTTCATCTCTAATATTTATTTGATCACTTTGTCTTGCTATTAGTCTAGCAAAGCCAGGAAATCGGGCGGAAAACTCTTCTATTCTATCATCTTCAGTTTTAATTTTTTTATTACGCAAAGCTGCTGTTTTTACGCGATCTATGAGGTCTTGATTCATTCCATCAGATAACTCTGATGGTTCAACTTTTAAGGCTCTAGCGATAGTGTTTAAAGTTTTGCCTGCGATTCTTCGTCGATTATGTTCTATTAGATTCAAATACGATGCAGAAATGCCAGCAGCATGAGCTAAATCTTTTTGGCTAAGACGTAAAGCTTTCCTATTTTCCCTAATACGAGTTCCTAAAAGAGCACCCACCATTTTCTAAGACCTTAATTTTTAACGTTTTATATAGTATATTGTAAATTAGTTTACAATATACTATATGAAAAATAAAAAAGATTTACATAATAATCGTTTATAAACAATGAGTTGTTGAAAAAATTACATTTTAAGATAAAAGTTAATTGTCTAAATGACACTGGCGAGAATTACGAGGAGGTAATTTCCGTGCAGAAACAGGGAGGAAATCTATGTCTAAGTTTACAAGACGTGGGCTAATAAAAACCAGTGCAACAGTTGGTGCTGGTTTGGCAATGCCTACTTTTATTACAAGTCCATTGGCTGCATATACAAATGCACCCACAGGCGGTTCAGTTACACTGGGCTTTAATGTTCCACAATCTGGTCCATATGCGGATGAGGGTGCGGATGAGTTGCGTGCATACAAGTTAGCTGTAGAGCACTTAAATGGTGGTGGTGATGGCGGTATGATGAATACCTTCTCATCTAAATCTCTTACTGGGAATGGTATTCTTGGTAAAAAAGTTGAATATGTAACTGGTGATACCCAAACAAAGTCTGATGCCGCTAGAGCTTCAGCAAAATCAATGATAGAAAAAGATGGCGCTGTAATGATTACTGGTGGTTCTTCTTCAGGTGTTGCAATTGCTGTTCAAGGTTTATGTCAAGAAGCTGGTGTCATATTTATGGCTGGTTTGACGCACTCAAATGATACAACTGGTAAAGATAAGAAAGCTAATGGTTTCCGCCATTTCTTTAACGGGTACATGTCAGGAGCTGCTTTAGCACCTGTTCTAGAAGCACGTTATGGTAAAGATCGTAATGCTTATCATTTAACCGCAGACTATACATGGGGATGGACACAGCAAGAATCTATTCAAGCTGCAACAGAAGCAAAAGGTTGGAACACAGTAAACAATGTACTTACGCCATTAGCTACTACAGATTTCTCATCTTATGTTGCTCCAGTATTAAATTCTGGTGCTGATGTTCTAGTGCTTAACCACTACGGTGGAAACATGATCAATTCATTAACATCAGCAGTTCAATTTGGACTACGTGATAAAATGGTTAATGGAAAGAATTTTGAAATTGTTGTTCCATTGTATTCACGCCTTATGGCTCGTGGTGCTGGTGAAAATGTTAAAGGCATATTTGGCTCTACAAACTGGCATTGGTCACTTTCAGATGAAGGTTCAAAAGCATTTGTAAAATCATTTGGTACTAAATATGGCTTCCCACCATCACAGGCTGCGCATACAACATATGTTCAAACGTTATTGTATGCAGATGCGTGTGAACGTTCTGGCACATTTAACCCTTGTGGTGTTTCTGAAGCTTTAGAAGGCTTTAAATTTGATGGTATGGGTAATGGTCCAACTGAGTATCGCGCGGAAGATCACCAATGTTTCAAAGATGTGCTAGTTGTTAAGGGTAAAGAAAACCCAACATCAGAATTCGATGTACTAGAAGTTGTGGAAATCACGCCTCGTAGCCAAGTTGAATATGCTGTTGATCACCCAATGTTTGCGGGTGGTGCTTTAGGAAAATGTAACCCAGGCGCATAAAATAATTTATATAATTAGATATTAGGCCACAGTGTTTTCACTGTGGCCTATTTCAAAAGTTAAGTTAAACTAGCTAAGTTAATAAAGTTTGGACGAAACATGGATGCAATTCTTTTACAAATACTAAATGGACTTGATAAAGGCAGCGCATATGCACTGATTGCTTTAGGTCTAACTTTAATTTTTGGTACATTAGGAGTGGTTAATTTTGCCCACGGTGCGCTATTTATGTTAGGAGCTTTTTGTGCAGTTTCATTGCAAAAATTAGTAGCTGTATCAAAAATTACAATTGATCCATCTCAAGTAGATTTTTTAGGAAACCCTCTTAAAGTCAAAACCCCATACGTTATAGAATGGTTTGGGCCAAAAATAGGCAATGCAATCATAGATTGGAATGTTCCATTAGCGATTATAATCGCAATACCTGTAATGTTATTAATTGGGTATGTTATGGAAAGAGGTTTAATAAAGCACTTTTATAAACGCCCTCATGCTGACCAGATATTAGTAACCTTTGGATTGGCTATTGTAATTCAAGAGCTTGTTAAGGCAAATTTTGGAGCAAATCCTATTCCCACTCCTGCACCAGATCAGTTCGTAGGATCATTTAATGTAGGAGCATTAATTGGTCTCGATGCAAGTTATCCATACTGGCGGTTAATTTATTTTGCATTTTCTGCTCTAATCATAAGTTCTGTGTTTGCTTTTTTAAGATTTACGACATTTGGGATGGTCGTTAGAGCTGGCATGGCTGATCGTGAAACAGTTGGGCTTCTGGGTATCAATATCGATCGTCGCTTTACTATAATGTTTGGAATTGCTGCTGCGGTCGCTGGCTTAGCAGGGGTAATGTACACCCCCATTAATTCCCCAAATTATCACATGGGAATGGACTTTCTAGTTTTATCTTTTGTTGTCGTTGTTGTCGGTGGAATGGGTTCTCTTCCTGGAGCTGTCTCCGCTGGGTTCCTTTTGGGTATTCTTGAAAGTTTTGCTTCAATGAATGAAGTAAAAGGTTTCTTTGAAATGCTATATCTTCCGTCTATTGACCAGATTATAATTTACCTAGTCGCCATTATTGTATTGCTTACCAGACCACGTGGCCTGATGGGTAAAGCTGGCGTGATGGAGGAATAAAATGAATACTATTTCAAAAGCAGATATGAAAACTTTATTTTTCGTTGCAATAATAGCATTATTAGCACCTTTTATCCTGAATCCGTTTCCAACAGATTCAGGATTAGCGCAATTTAATGCAGGCTATCCTGATTTGATGCAGCGTTTTGCTATATATGGAATTTTAGCAATTGGTTTTAACATATTATTTGGATTGACAGGCTACCTTTCATTTGGACATGCAGCATTCTTGGGTGTTGGATCTTATTCAGCAGTTTGGATGTTTAAATTGCTATCAATGAATATTATTCCTGCATTAATTCTATCAGTTATTGTTGCGGGTCTGTTCTCACTACTTATTGGTTTTATATCTCTACGTAGATCTGGTATTTATTTTTCAATTTTAACACTAGCCTTTGCACAGATGAGTTTTGCTTTAGCTTATTCTGTACTGACGCCATTAACTAATGGTGAAACAGGGTTACAAATTACTTTAAATGATCCTCGCATTCTGGCTGCAGAAAATGTTTCTGGGAATTTACCTGTAACAACATTGTTTGGTTTAGAGATGAGGGACACTTGGGCAATGCAAGTTGGTGCGTGGGATTTTCAATTTAATATTGGATATTACATATGTGCTATATTTTTACTATTAGCATTTTATTTATCAATACGTATTTTTCGTTCGCCTTTCGGTATGATGTTGCGAGCTGTTAAAACAAACCAAAACCGTCTCAACTATACTGGAATAAATACTAGACCATATACTTTAGCTGCATTTGTGATTTCGGGAATGTATGCGGGTTTAGCTGGGGGCTTAATGGCATCTATGGATCCTTTAGCCGGAGCAGAGCGCATGCAATGGACTGCTTCTGGTGAAATAGTATTAATGACAATACTTGGAGGAACGGGAACTCTTTTAGGCCCTGTTATGGGTGCCGGTTTTATTAAATACTTTGAGAATATTTTTTCAAAAATTAATGATACTGTCCTTCATGGATGGTTCTCATGGATGCCTGATGGCTTGGAAAATATTATAGTATGGGTGCTACATTTATTTACTGGTAAGGGATGGCATTTAACATTGGGTATAATGTTTATGTTGATTGTGATTTTTCTGCCAGGTGGATTAATGGAAGGAATGTCACGAATTGGCAATTGGTGGAAACGCCGTAAAGGTGACGATGACGCTGAGTCAAAATCCACTACTACAGCTGCAGAATAGGAGCGCCAGATGGGAATTCTTGAAGTCCAAAATGTAAATAAAAGTTTTGGTGGTTTAAAAGCTTTACACAATGTTAACTTAGATATTGAAGAAGGCAAAATCCATGCAATAATTGGTCCTAATGGTGCTGGTAAATCAACTCTTCTAAACTGCTTTGTTGGAAAGCTAACGCCTGACACAGGTACAGTAATGTTTGATGGGCACTCATTACTTGGAATAAAACCTTATGAAATAAATCAACTTGGTGTTAGTCGTGTTTTCCAAACACCTGAAATTTTCTCAGAACTTTCAGTCTGGGAAAATACATTAATACCGTGCTTTGCAAAAAGAGATGGGTCATTCACTTTAAATGCTCTTAGTAGAGTTTCTGATAATAAAGATATGGCAGAAAAAGCAGAAAAAATGCTGGTTGATGTAGATCTTATAAATAAAAAAGACATGTTAGCCTCTTCAATGTCACGTGGCGACAAGCGGCGCTTAGAAATGGCAATGTGCCTCTCGCAAAATCCAAAATTATTGTTATTGGATGAGCCTACTGCTGGTATGGCACGAGCAGATACTGAGAGCACTATTGAATTATTGAAAAGTATTCAAAAAAAGTTAAAAATTACCATGGCTATAATCGAGCATGATATGGGTGTGGTTTTTTCATTAGCTCAAAAAATATCCGTACTTGCACAAGGTACCGTAATTGTTGAGGACATTCCTGAAAATATAAAAGGCCACCCAAAGGTAAAAGAAGCATACCTTGGTGAAGCTCAAGTAGAAGGCAATATGAGAGATGATTAACACGCCAGATAATTCAGAGCCATCGCGGCCAATATATTTTTCAGCACATGATATTCATGCTTACTATGGGGAAAGCTATATTGTTCAAGGGATTTCTTTAAATGTGCATGAAGGAGAAATTTTAGCTCTTTTGGGCCGAAATGGGGCAGGTAAGACTTCAACTTTGCGGGCGATAGCCCGTTTAGATGATCCTGCCATTCATAAAGGTGAGATATGGCTGGACCATCAACCTTTACATAATATGAAAGCTTGGGAAGCTGCCCAAGCTGGTATCGCGTTAGTTCCAGAAGACCGAAGAGTTATCCAAGGTTTAACTGTTGAAGAAAATTTACAATTAGCTCAAATTGAAAAACCTATCGGCTGGTCATTAGAAAGAATTTATGAATTATTTCCGCGTTTAGGTGAACGTAGAAAACAAGAAGGAACAACGTTGTCTGGGGGAGAGCAACAAATGCTTGCGATTGGGCGAGCACTTGCACGTGATATTAAATTGTTACTTTTAGACGAACCATATGAAGGTCTTGCACCTGTAATTGTTCAGGAAATTGAAAAAACTTTAAGGCTTATTCGTGAGCAAGGCATCACAACTATAATTGTAGAACAAAATGCTGTTGCAGCATTAAAACTGGCAGATCGTGCAGTCATTCTTGATACTGGTGGAGTTGTGTTTTCTGGTACTGCAAAAGAGGTCTTGGAAAATGAGAAACTTCGCCATGATTATTTGGCAATTTAGAGAACTGATGTAACATATAAAAAAATTCACTGAATAGGAAAAGTTTTTAACTTTAAAAGGGAAGAGTATGAGCGATAAAATATTTCCACCATCCTCCGAGTTTTCAGAAAAAGCTCACGCAAATAAAGAAAAGTATGATAGGATGTATGCTGCGTCTGTTTCTAATCCAGATATATTTTGGGCTGAACATGGAAAGCGAATTGATTGGATAACTCCTTTTACGAAAGTAAAAAATACTTCGTTCGAATATCCAAATATATCAATCAAATGGTATGAAGACGGTGAGCTAAATGTGTGCGAAAATTGTGTTGATCGACATCTCCCTAAACGTGGCAATCAGACTGCAATAATTTGGGAGTCTGATGACCCAAATATAGATAAACATATTACATATAATAAATTGCACGACTATGTTTCTCGATTGGCAAACGTATATAAGTCATTGGGTGTAGGAAAAGGTGATAGAGTTATCCTGTATATGCCAATGATACCTGAGGCTGCATATGCTATGTTGGCATGTGCTAGAATTGGTGCAATTCATTCTATAGTTTTTGGTGGTTTTTCACCAGATGCTTTAGCTTCTAGAATCTCTGATTGTAAAGCTTCTTTGGTTGTAACAGCAGATGAAGGCCCGCGTGGAGGTAAAAATATACCACTCAAAAAAAATGTTGATGCGGCTTTAGAGATATGTGGTGATGTTAAAACTTTAGTTGTTGCTAGAACTGGAAACAGTACTCCTTTTGTAGAAAACCGTGATTATGATTATGATGAGTTAATTGCTGTGGCATCAAATGATTGCCCTGTAGAAAAAATGAATGCTGAAGATCCTCTTTTTATTCTATATACTTCTGGCTCTACTGGAAAACCTAAGGGTGTAGTACATTCCTCTGCTGGATATTTAGTATATGCATCCATGACACATCAATATACTTTTGATTATCAAGAAGGTGACACATACTGGTGTACGGCAGATGTAGGCTGGATAACGGGGCACTCTTATATTGTATATGGGCCATTAGCTAATGGTGCCACAACTTTGATGTTCGAAGGTACCCCTACATACCCAGATGCATCACGTTTTTGGGCCGTTTGTGAGAAACATAAGGTTAACCAATTTTATACTGCGCCTACTGCAATTCGAGCTTTAATGGGTTTGGGAGATGATTTAGTAACAAAGCATAACTTATCTGATTTACGTGTGCTTGGAACTGTTGGTGAGCCAATAAACCCTGAAGCCTGGAATTGGTACAATGAGGTTGTGGGTGGGGGTAATGTTCCTATTGTCGACACATGGTGGCAGACAGAAACTGGCGGACATATGATGACACCACTTCCTGGCGCTACTGCTACAAAGCCCGGATCTGCTACAAACCCATTTTTTGGGGTGCAGCCCGTAATTTTAGATCCACAAACAGGCCAAGAAATTGATGGAGCATGCGAAGGTGTTCTTGCAATTAAGGAAAGCTGGCCATCCCAAATGAGAACAGTTTATGGTGACCACGATCGCTTTGTAAAAACTTACTTTGAGGCATATAAAGGTTACTACTTCACTGAAGATGGCTGTAAACGTGATGAAGATGGTTACTATTGGATAACTGGGCGAGTGGATGATGTCTTGAATGTATCTG
>ERZ807291.2353-NODE-2353-length-28777-cov-124.246222_pt1 | contig 28777 bp, 20 predicted proteins | sample MGYA00521257_ERZ807291 | MGnify/ENA primary metagenome ERZ807291 (study PRJEB31413, sample SAMN03169783) | marine metagenome | biome: Marine; feature: Water; material: Subsurface seawater | place: North Sea | collected 2011-04-28 | depth 1 m m ...
GTTCAAATAATAACAAATCGATAAAGGCACTCTCTTTCTCAATTTTTTCATTAATCTCCTTAATATTTATTTTATTTTCCATTTTTTAAATTTTAATATTGTAAGGTTAAGTTAATAACCTATTGCAATTTGTTAAAAATATTACTTCTAACCTGTTAATAATTGGTTAAAAAAACAAAGAATTAACAATAATTTTAACATATTTTTTAATAATCTTTAATAGATGTATATATTTATAGAATGAATAAAATAGCATTAATTACTGGCGCAACTAGTGGGATTGGTAAAGCCACTGCATATGAATTAGCTAAAATCGGATTTAAACTAATTATTTGTGGAAGAAGAAAAGATATTCTTCAATCTATAAAGGATGACTTAAGTAAAATAACTACAACCATCTCGTTATGCTTTGATGTTTCAATGAATTCTGAAGTTATTCATTCAATTTCCAGCTTACCGAAAAAATGGAAAAATATAAATGTGTTAGTAAATAATGCTGGAAATGCACACGGAATGGACCTTTTTCAAGATGGTAATGTAGATGATTGGAACAAAATGATTGATATCAATGTTAAAGGGCTAATGTATGTTACTAAAGCTATTGTTAACAGTATGATTGAAAATTCAACTGGTCACATTATAAATATTGGATCTCTAGCAGGAAAAGAGGTTTATCCCAAAGGAAATATTTACTGTGCAAGCAAGTATGCTGTAAAGGCAATAAGTCAGAGTCTTCGATTAGACCTAAATAAGCATAATATTAAAGTCTCTGAAATTAACCCTGGTCTTGTTGAAACATCCTTTTCTGATGTCCGGTTTAAAGGAGATAGTAAGACTGCTAAAAATGTTTACAAAGGATATGAAGCATTACAGGCAAATGATATAGCAGAAATTATTTCATTTGTTATATCAAGGCCAAAACATGTAAATATTGCAGATTTATTAGTTTTACCCTCAGCTCAAGCGTGTAGTACATTAATTAATAAAAAACTATAAATCAAACTTTATCCCTTGAGCTAGTGGAAGATCTGTAGTATAATTTATAGTATTAGTTTGTCTTCTCATGTATACTTTCCATGCGTCTGAACCAGATTCTCTACCACCACCAGTATCTTTTTCACCTCCAAAAGCACCTCCAATTTCAGCACCAGAAGTTCCAATATTTACATTAGCAATACCACAATCAGATCCATTCACAGATAAAAATAACTCAGCTTCTCGAAGATTATTAGTCATAATAGATGATGATAACCCTTGCTTTACTTCATTTTGAATTTTTATTGCATTTTCAACTGAACCACTGTACTTTAGTAGGTATAAAACTGGGGCAAATGTCTCATGCTGCACAATATTAAAATTTGCTTTAGCCTCAGCAATTGCTGGTTTTACATAACATCCACTTTCGTATCCATTTCCAGAAAAAACTCCTCCCTCAACAATTATTTTTCCACCCTCTTCAACAACTTTATTTAATGCATTATTATAAGAATCAACAGCAATTGTATCAATTAATGGTCCAACGTGATTTGATTCATCTAGTGGGTTTCCAATTTTTAATTGCTTGTAAGCTTCTACTAATGCGTTTTTTACTTTATCATAAATAGTTTCATGTATAATTAATCTTCTTGTACTAGTACATCTTTGGCCTGCAGTACCAACCGCTCCAAAAACAGAGCCGATTACCGTCATTTTTAAATCTGAGTCAGGGGTTACAATTATAGCATTGTTTCCTCCTAATTCTAATAATGATTTTCCTAATCTTCCAGCTACCTCACTAGCTACAATTTTACCCATTCTAGTTGAACCAGTAGCTGAAACTAAAGGAATTCTAGAATCTTTACTCATAAACTCCCCTACTTTATAATCCCCGTTAATTAGACACGAAACGCCTTCAGGAACATTATTTTCTTTAAAAACTTCAGTTATAATGTTTTGACAAGCAATCCCACATAATGGAGTTTTTTCACTAGGTTTCCAGACACAAACATCTCCACAAACCCAAGCTAATGCAGTATTCCATGCCCAAACCGCTACAGGGAAATTAAAAGCAGAAATAATACCCACAATTCCTAAAGAATGGTATTGTTCATACATTCTATGACCTGGCCTTTCACTATGCATTGTTAATCCGTGAAGTTGTCTTGACAAACCAACTGCAAAATCACATATATCGATCATTTCTTGAACTTCTCCTAATCCCTCTTGATAACTTTTCCCCATTTCATAAGAAACTAACTTCCCTAATGGCTCTTTAAAATCTCTTAATTTGTTTCCAAACTGTCTTACGACTTCACCTCTTTCAGGTGCAGTTTTATCCCTCCATTGTTTAAATGCGTTGGATGCAGTTTTAATAATTTTTTCATAATCCTCCTTAGTTGTAGCTTCAACAGTGCCAATTAATTCACCATCAACAGGCGAAAAACTTTGTATTTTTTCTCCAGAAGCAAAAAAATTAGATCCAGTCGATGAACCTAAGTTGTTTTTATTAACTCCTAGGGTCTTTAATGCCTCATTAATTCCAAATTCAGAAATATTCATATTTATTGTTTTTGTTTGTGTGGACGAAGATAATCATTTCGTTCAATATTTAAATTTACCAACTACTAAATGGGTTGGTTGATAAACTCAAATTATAATACTTATTAACTCCAGTTACTTCTTCTGCTATCCAGTCTGGCAAAACTATCTTTTGACTAGTTGTTTTTAATTCTACTTCTGCTAAAACTAAACCATTATTATTATTTAAAAATTCGTCAACTTCTAAAATGATATTATTGTATTTGACAAAATATCTTTTTTTTAAAATTAGTTGATCTCCACAAAGTTTCATTAATTCTTTAGCTTCACTTATTGGGATGTTTTTTTCCCATTCAAACCTAGATAATCCGCCGTCATAAGAGGGCCCTTTAATTGTTAAAAACCCTTCATTGTCAACTATCCTAATTCTTACAGATTTTTCTGGGCTATTGTTAAGATATGCTTGAGATAATAACTGTACTTTAAATGCCTCAGACTTATATTCGTCAGATTTTACTAAGAATTTTCTTTCTATTTCTATCAAAACAATTTAAGTTACCTGATTTACTCTTAAGGTATTTACCATCCCTTTTGATTTTATTGGCATAGCGGCTAAACTAATAGTGAAGTCTCCTTTTGAAATATAGCCCTCGGAAGATGCAATCGAAGAAATTTCTTCAATAGTTGTATCGGTACTATTAAATTTATCGTAATAAAAAGCCTTTACTCCCCATAATAAACTTAATCTATTTAAAATTCTTTTATTTGATGTAAAGACTAAAATATTTGAATGAGGTCTCCATGCAGATATTTGAAAAGCAGTATATCCACTATTGGTTAAAGTCATAATGGCTTTAGCGTCAATTTCATCAGCCATATGGGAAGCATGATAACATATAGCTTTTGTTATATATCTATTAGTTTTTATTTTTGGAGGATTTTCTGGAACTTTAATTAAACTTGAGTATTCTACAGAATCTATAATTTTAGAGATTTGTTTAATCACCTGAACTGGGAATTTTCCTACTGAAGTTTCACCACTCAACATTACTGCGTCTGCACCATCAATAATTGAATTTGCAACATCATTTACTTCTGCTCTAGATGGAGTTAGACTATTCATCATACTTTCCATCATTTGAGTAGCAATAATTACGGGTATTCTGTTTTTTTTAGCTTTAAAAACTAGGTTTTTTTGTATTAATGGTACTTGCTCACAAGGAATTTCAACTCCTAGATCCCCTCTAGCAACCATTAATCCATCGCAATTTTGAATAATTTCATCGATAGCTAAAATAGCTTCTGGCTTTTCTATTTTAGCAATTACAGGTATTTTAACATCTGAATATTTGTTTATTAAGGTATTTAAGTCCTTTAAATCATTTGAATTTCTAACAAATGATAACGCAATCCAGTCCACCTCTTGTGAAATAGCAAAAACAGCATCTTCTTTATCCTTTTTGGTTAATGCTGGTAATGAAACATCTGTGTTTGGTAAATTAACCCCTTTATTCGATCTAATAGTTCCATCTAGCACAGCTTTAGCATGAACTATGTTTTTTTGATTTGTTTGAGTTACTTTAAATATTAATTTACCATCGTCAATTAATATTTTTTCACCAACTTTTACATCCTTAGCAAAGTTTGAATAACTCATGTAAAATTCATTTTTATCAGCTGTAAATGGGGCTCCAGTTTTAAATGAAATTACATCTCCTTTTTTAATAAAGAAATCACTTTTTAGCTCACCAATTCTTATTTTAGGTCCTTGAAGATCTGCTAAAATAGCTACGTTATAGTTATAAGTAGAGTTTAGATCTTTTATTAAACTGATTGTTGTTTTAACATCGTCGTGGTGTGCATGTGAGAAATTTATTCTTAAAACATTAACCCCTTCATCCAAGATTTTCTTTAGCATAGATTTAGAATTTACTGCTGGCCCTAGTGTTGCGACGATTTTAGTTTTTTTGTTTTTATTCATTATGAAAATTTGAGGGTTTCTTTATCCTTAATATTATTTAAATTTAAGTTATATACTGACATTATATTTGGTATTTCGTTAATTGATTTTATAATTTTTTTTATATTTATTGAACTTGTGTGATATTCAATTTTGAGAAAAAAATCAACTTGATTTAGTTCATTCATTAATTTATGTTTTTTCAACTCAATTTCAGTGTTTTTAAATAACAAAGATTCTTTAATTTCATTTTTACTATTTGTGTGTGAACAATTAGATATTAGATTCCAATTTAATAAATTATCTTGATCTTCAAATTCAAAGATTGAATAAAAGCCATCTTGGCCAGAAATATCCAAATCTTTAGAAGCTCTTTTTAGCTCGATATTTAAGTTTTTATTTAAAAAGAATGCAAGTCTGTAATCAATTAATACCGAATGAATGGCGAATAAATAATACTGTATAGACTCTTGTTCTGGAAAAATAAATTTTCTAATTGCCATAATAAAATATAATAAATATTATTCTATTTAAATATTAATATGAACAATAATTCTTATGTGTTGATTTGTTTTTGATTAATATAAAAGGCTCTTTGAGAAACTTTTTCTTCTGCCTTTTTTTTCGAAGTTGATCTCGCTTTGACTAACTGAAAAATTGATATTTGTAAACTAGATGTAAAATGTTTTATACTATCATTTCCTGAATCTTCAAATGTTTCGTAGCAATATTTTAATTTGTTTTTTTGACACCACTCAATAATTAATGTTTTATAGCTAATTATTTTTCCATCTAATTTTTTAAGATCAACGTGTGGAATAATTACACTTTGAAATATAAATTTCTTCGCATATTTGTAACCTTTATCTAAAAAAATAGCTCCGACAAGCGACTCAAATAAATTTCCTTCAATATTTTCTCCATAATTCTCAATATTTAAATCGCATGTTAAATGTTGAGTTAAGTTTAATTCTTGACCTAATTCATTTAAATGTTTTCGGCTAACAATTTTAGATCTCATTTTTGTCAAATATCCTTCGGATCCCTCTGGGATTTGATTGAACAAATAGGTTGATATTATGGAGCTTAAAATAGAGTCCCCGAGAAATTCTAATCTTTCATAATTTACTGCAACTCCATTAATATCTTTTTCATTTAATGATCTATGAGTGAATGCTCTTTTATAATAATGTATAGAATTTGGAGCAAATTTTAAGAGCTTTTTAATTTCAAAATAGAAGTTGTCTTTTTTATTAAATAGGATAAAATTATTCAATATTGAATTACCCATTAATTAATATATTTTTTAAATATAACACAAGCATTATGACCACCAAACCCAAAAGTGTTACTCATTGCTATATTTATATCTCTCTTTTGAGCTTTATTTAATGTTAAATTTAAAGAAGGGTTTATGTTTTCGTCCGAGTTATTGTGGTTTATAGTTGGAGGTACAATACCGTTTTTAATAGATAAAATAACAGAAATCGCTTCAACAGCTCCAGCTGCTCCTAGTAAATGTCCTGTCATAGACTTTGTTGAATTTATATTAATGTTTTTAGCATGATCCCCAAAAACATCTGATATTGCTTTAAGCTCAGCAACATCCCCCAAAGGAGTTGAGGTGCCATGTGTATTTATTGCATCCACTTGTTCAATAGAGACTCCTGCATTATTTAAACAATTTTTTATAACAGCTTTTACCCCTAAACCTTCAGGGTGAGGTGAGGTTATATGATATGCGTCCGAAGACAGTCCTCCACCAATAAGTTCAGCATATATATTTGCTCCTCTAGCTTTTGCGTGCTCGTATTCTTCTAAAATAATGGCTCCTGCTCCTTCACCAAGAACAAAACCATCTCTTGTTGAATCAAATGGTCTAGACGCTGTTGCTGGATCTTCATTTCTTGTGGATAATGCATGCATGGCATTAAAACCGCCCATTCCAGCTTTATTAACTCCTGCTTCACTACCGCCAGTTATGATTATATCACAATGACCAAGTCTAATATAGTTAAGGGCGTCTACCATGGCATTTGCTGAAGAAGCACATGCAGAAACTGTGGTATAACTAGGCCCCATAAAATGATATTTCATCGATATGTGCCCTGGGGCTATATCTCCGATCATTTTAGGAATAAAGAAAGGGTTAAATCTTGGGGTTCCGTCACCAGATGCGAAATTAATTACTTCATTTTGAAAGGTTTCAATACCACCAATTCCACTCCCCCATATGACTCCAGCTCTGTAATTATCTATTGATTCTAAATCAATTTTTGAATCTTGTATAGCTTCTTCTGAAGCGACCATAGCATATTGAGTAAACCTATCCATTTTTCGAGCCTCTTTTCTGTCAAGAAAGTCTAGTACATTAAAGTCTTTTAACTCACATGCAAATTTTGTTTTAAATTTTTCAGTATCAAAATAAGTTATTGGCGCAGCTCCGCTCTTGCCACTAATTAGATTGTCCCAATACTCATTAACGTTGTTCCCAATAGGGGTTAGAGCTCCAAGACCTGTAACAACAACTCTTTTTAATTCCATAAAAAAAATTTATTTACACATTTTCAATGTAAGAAACTGCCTGACCAACAGTAGAAATGTTTTCTGCTTGATCATCTGGTATTTGAATATCAAATTCTTTTTCAAATTCCATAATTAATTCTACAGTATCTAGAGAGTCTGCCCCTAGGTCATTAGTGAAGCTTGCTTCTGTTACAACTTCATTTTCATCTACACCTAATTTATCTACAATAATAGCTTTAACTCTTGATTCAATGTCTGACATAATTTTAAGTTTTATTAATTTAATATTTAGTTATAGTTGACAAAAATAAAAAACTTTATTTTAATTTAACTATTTAGAAAAGAAATGTGCAATTTATTTAATTTAAATGGCTAATATTATTAAAAATTTAATAAGTTTTTGAATGTCAAAAATAAAAAAAATAATAATTTTTGCTTCTGGTAATGGTTCAAATGCAGAAAACTTGATTTTAAAACTATCTGCTGATAATATAAAAATCAATTGGCAAGTTTTTACTAACAACCCAAAAGCTGGTGTCATAAAAAGGTGTGAAGCTCTTAATGTAGTTTGTGAGATTTTTGAAAAACAATTATTTTTAAATTCATCTGAAATTGAACAAAAAATTTTAAAAATAAATCCAGATGTAATTATACTAGCTGGCTTCCTATTAAAAATTCCAACTAGTTTTATTAAAATGAATTTTCCAATAATAAATATTCACCCTTCGCTTTTACCAAAGTATGGTGGAAAAGGTATGTATGGAAATTATGTTCATGCTGCAGTTATAAAAAATAAAGAACCCTTCAGTGGTATTACAGTACATAAAGTAAATAGTAATTATGATGAAGGGGAGGTTCTTTTCCAAAAAGCAATTAAATTAGATAAAAACGAAAGTATTATTAGTTTAGCTAAAAGAATTAATGCCTTAGAAATGAAGTATTTCCCTGAGGTTATAGCAAGACTTGTTAACTAAAATGAAGAAAAAAATAAAATATTATGTAGTTTGGGAAGGTCATAAGTCGGGCGTGTACAATACATGGGAAAAATGTAAAGAGCAGATTAACAATTATAAAGGGGCTAAATATAAATCTTTTTTGAGTCTAAAAGAAGCCAATAACGCGCTTACCAATGATTACAAAAATTATATTTCTAAATCTAAGTTAATTTCTAGTGATGAGCTTCCTAATTTAAATTCTATTTCAGTAGATGCTGCATCAAGTGGGAATCCAGGAATTATGGAATATCAAGGGGTAGACACTAAAACTAAAAAACTATTATTCAACCTCGGACCATTTAAGCAAGGAACGAACAATGTTGGTGAGTTTTTAGCATTGGTACACGGGTTAGCTGAATTAAAGAAGTTGAAAAGTAATAGACCTATCTATACTGATTCTATCACTGCAATAAGCTGGGTTAAGAAAAAAAAATGCAATACCAAATTGGAAAGAACTAACGAAAATGAAAATTTATTTTTATTAGTAGATAGGGCTATAGTATGGCTTAATTCCAATTCTTATCAAACAAAAATATTAAAATGGAAAACTAAAATTTGGGGTGAAATTCCTGCAGATTTCGGTAGAAAATAACTTATATTTGGCGCCTAATTAATAAATAAAATGAATAAATTACTTATAGTTGGTACCGTTGCTTTTGATTCAATAAAGACCCCATTTGGAGAGGTAGACAAAATTCTTGGAGGTTCAGGTATGTATATTGGCATATCCTCATCTGTTTTTAATGTAAATAATGCTATAGTTTCAGTTGTTGGTGATGATTTTCCTGACGAATATTTATCTATTCTAAAAAACAATAAAATAGATATTTCTGGGATTGAAGTGGTTAAAGGTGGTAAAACTTTCTTTTGGGAAGGCCTTTATCATGTAAACATGAATCATAGAGATACTATAACTACAGAACTAAATGTACTGGCAGATTTTAATCCCATCGTTCCAAACAATTATAAAAATGCAGAAATAGTTCTACTTGGAAACTTGCATCCAGCAATTCAATTAAGTGTTCTAGAGCAAATGAATTCAAAACCAAAACTTGTAATCTTAGATACTATGAATTACTGGATGGATAACTCCCTTGATGAGTTAATTAATGTAATTTCCAAAGTTGATTTGTTATGTATTAACGACCAAGAGGCGGAACAATTAACTGGAGAGAATGATTTGAAAATTGCTGCACATAAAATATTTAAACTTGGCCCGAAATTTTTAATCATTAAAAAAGGTGAGTTTGGCTCATTAATTTTTTCTAGAGACAATTACTATAATTGTCCGATTTACCCTACTGACAATGTTAAGGATCCTACTGGTGCTGGAGATACTTTTGCGGGTGGGTTAGCTGGGTATTTAGCAAGTTGTTCAGAGATATCATTCAATGAAGTTAAAAAAGGTGTTATGTACGGAACTGCAATTGCATCATATTGTATTGAAGATTTCGGACCAAATAACATAATGAATTTAGATATTGATCTAATAGAACAAAGAGTGTCCAAAATTAAAAAATAAAATAAATCAATTTTTTTAGATATTTGTAAAAATTGATTCTATTTTTGTTTTTTAACAAGATCATAATATATCTAAATGAGTGATGCCTTAAAACATGAGTGTGGAGTTGCCCATATTAGACTTCTTAAGCCTTTAGATTATTACAAAAAAAAATACGGGTCTACATTTTATGGAATAAATAAAATGTATCTATTGATGGAAAAACAACACAATAGAGGTCAAGATGGTGCTGGTTTTGCCAGTATTAAATTTGATGTTGAGCCTGGGGAAAGATACATAAGTAGGGTCAGATCTGTTGAACAGCAACCAATTCAAGATGTTTTTTCAAAAATTAATACTAGAATTAATGATGCTTTAGATGAAAATCCTTTGCTTAAAGATGATGTTTCTCTTCAAAAAAAACATATTCCATACATAGGAGAAGTAATGCTGGGGCATGTTAGATATGGAACTTTTGGAAAAAATAGCGTAGAAAGTGTTCACCCGTTTTTAAGACAGAACAATTGGAAACACAGAAATTTAATTCTTGCGGGGAATTTTAATATGACCAATGTCAAAGATTTATTTAACAATCTTGTAGAATTAGGGCAGCACCCAAAAGAGTACACTGACACAATTACCATAATGGAAAAAATTGGTCATTTTTTAGATGCTCAAGTCAGAAAAATATATAAAGATTTAAAAAAAGAAGGTTTTACCAAATCTGAATGTTCTCCTTTAATTACCAAGAGACTAAAAGTTAGTAAAATATTAAAAAAATCTTCAAAAGATTGGGACGGAGGATATGTTATTGGGGGTATGATAGGTCATGGTGATTCTTTCATTCTTAGAGACCCAGCGGGAATAAGACCAGCCTTTTATTATAAAGATGATGAAGTTATAGTAGTAGCATCTGAAAGACCTGCTATTCAAACTGCATTTAATCTAAAATTAGATCAAATTAAAGAAGTTCCACCTGGTAATGCATTACTTATAAATAAAGCAGGAGAGTTAAGTATAAAAGAGATACTCCCTCCAACAGAAAAAAAAGCATGTTCATTTGAAAGAATTTACTTTTCTAGAGGAAGTGATGCTGACATTTATAAAGAAAGAAAAGAATTAGGTAAACTAATAATGCCTACAATTTTAAAGGAAATTAATTACGATATAAGTAACTCTGTTTTTTCATACATACCCAATACTGCTGAAACTTCTTTTTATGGCATGGTTGAAAGTGTAGATAATTATTTAATTAATAAAAAAACAAATGAAATATTAAATAATAAAAACATTTCCAAAGAGCAAATAGTTGAAGTACTAAGTGAAAGAGCTAGAATTGAAAAGATTGCTATAAAAGATGTTAAACTAAGGACTTTTATTACAGAGGATAGCAGCAGAGATGACTTAGTGGAGCATGTTTATGATATTACATATGGTGTAATTAAAAAAACTGATACCTTGATTATTATTGATGATAGTATAGTAAGGGGAACAACTCTTAAAAAGAGTATCTTAAAAATGCTTGATCGCCTTGGTCCTAAAAAAATAATTGTTGTTTCATCTGCTCCTCAAATTAGATACCCAGATTGTTATGGTATTGATATGGCAAACTTGGAGAGTCTTATAGCTTTTAAAGCTCTGTTATCTTTATTAAAACAAACCAATCAGTATTCGTTAATTGATTCGACGTATAAAAAATGTAAAAAACAAGAACTTTTACCAGATTCTGAGATTACTAATTATGTAAAAGATTTATATTCTTTATTTTCTGCTGAAGAAATTTCTACTATGATTACTTCTCTTTTAAGTACTGATGTGACTAGTGCAGAAGTTAAGATTATCTTTCAGTCTATTGAAAATCTACATAAGGCCTGCCCTAATAATTTAGGAGATTGGTACTTTACTGGTAACTATCCAACAAATGGTGGAAACAGAGTCGTAAATAATGCATTTATAAATTTCTTCGAAGGAAATAAAAAAAGAGCCTACTAATTAATATCTCTCTCTTTAATATTTAAACATTTAACTACAAATAATTAAACAACTAAAGTGTAATATATAAATGATTATAAGTGTACATATATATATTTATACTTTCACTTTATAATTTCTTTATTAAGTGATTTGATTTGGGGGAAAAAGGCGGACTCTGTCCGCCTTTTTTATTTAATTAGATAAATATTTTGTTTCAACTACTTTCCAATTTATTAAATCCATAAATGCAGAAATATAATCAACTCTTCTATTTTGATAGTTTAAATAATAAGCATGCTCCCAAACATCCACACCTAGAATAGGTGTTCCAGAGCATCCAATATTTGGCATTAAAGGATTATCCTGATTTGCAGTTCCACAAACTTCAAGTCTACCATCATCCATAACACAAAGCCATGCCCATCCAGAACCAAATTGAGTAGCAGCAGCTTTAGAGAATTGATCCTTAAATGAATCAAAAGAGCCAAAAGATTTATTAATAAGGTCCAACATGGTGTTAGAAATATCTTCATTATCAACAGGTGAAATTACTTCCCAGAATAATTTATGATTATAATAACCTCCAGCATTGTTTCTTAATCCTTTATTATCCATGTCAAGATCTACTAAGATAGACTCAATTGTGCTAGAGTCTAAACTCGTGCCCTGGATTGCATTATTTAAATTATTAGTGTATCCATTGTGATGTTTGGAGTGATGGATCTCCATTGTTCTAGCGTCTATTGATGGTTCTAATGCATCATATGAAAAATTAAGTTCTGGTAATTTAAATCCCATTGTATTTATTTTTTAAGATTAATATTATATAATAATACAAATTTACAAAAAGGATTATTAATAAGTAATCTAGATTACTTATTTTGGTTAAGTAATCTATATTACTTGAAACATTTCTATAACATATACAACGCATCAGCTGGAAGTGGAAAAACTTTTAACCTGGTTAAGGAATATTTAAAAATATTACTTACTGATAATCAGATTGATTCTTATAAAAATATTCTTTCAATAACATTTACAAATAAAGCCGTAAATGAAATGAAAAGTAGAATAATTGAAAGTTTAAATCAGCTTACCAAAATAGAGACAAATGAAAAAAACAATCCACTTTTAAATTCAATAAAAAAAGAAACTGATTTAAATAATGAAGAAATTCAATTAAAGTCGATATCAATATTAAAATCAATTCTAATAAATTATGCATCTTTTGATGTTTCAACCATTGATAAGTTTACACAAAAAATCATAAGAAATTTTGCATATGAAATAAAATTGCCAGTAAACTATGAAGTAGAAATTAAAGCTAATGACTTACTAGAAGAATCCACAGCTAAATTAATATCGAGAGCCGGCGTCGATATGAAATTGACAAAAGCTCTTATTAATTTTTCATTTGAAAAGTCTTCTAACGATAAGAGTTGGGATATTGAATATGATCTAAATAATATTTCAAAATTATTGCTAAATGAAAATCACTTTGATCAAATCTCGGAAATAGGGGTTAAGAATTTGGAAGATTTTGAAATATTAAAAAAACAAATTGATCATAACAAAATAAAAATTCAATCAGAAATTGTTAATGAAGCAACAGACTGTTTAAACTTAATTTACTCAAAAGGATTAGATGATTCAGATTTTTTAAGCCAAGCTTTACCTAAACATTTAAAAAAAGTAAAATCAAAAAAATTTAACGCATTGTATTCAAGTCAACTTGAGTCAAAAATTAAAAATGGGATTTTATATAAAAAAGCGTTAGCTGATGATAAAAAAAGTATAATTGATTCAATAAGTGATGAACTATACTCAATTTTTACGGTCTTAAAGAAAAAGATATTCAAATTTAAATTTTATGAAAATATTCAATCAAATAATAGGCCTTTATCAATACTCAAACATATAAATTCAGAGTTAGAAATTATTAAAAAAGAGAAAAACATTATTCTTATCTCTGAATTTAATAAAATTGTAAATAATCAAATAAAAAACCAACCTGCACTTTTTATTTATGAGAAAATAGGAGTGAAGTATAAACACTTTTTTATTGATGAGTTTCAAGATACATCTAAATTACAATGGAATAATCTAATACCTCTTATTGAAAATTCTCTTTCGTCTGAAAATTCTTCTTTATCAATTTCAGGAGATATAAAACAGGCAATTTATAGATGGAGAGGTGGGGAGCCCGAACAATTACTCAAACTCTGTAATAACAATACAGATTTTTTTATTAAAAGTCGCGTAGTTGATCTAGAAACTAATTATAGAAGTAGAGATGAAATAATTAAATTTAATAATTCTCTATTCACTCATATTAGTCAATTTGTATTTACCTCAGATATTCATAAAAACATTTACAATAATTGCCAGCAAGAGTCCAATAATAATTTAGGTGGATATGTTGGAATTAACATATTAAAAAATATAGATTCTACAGATGAAAAAGAAGACACTTATAATTTAAGGCTTTACCAAATCATTCTTGATAGCTTAAAAAATAATTATGCACTTAGAGATATTTGCATTTTAGTAAGAACCAATGATCAAGGGATTAAAATTTCTGACTTTTTAAACAAAAAAGATATAGATATCATTTCATCTGAGACATTATTAATTAGTAAATCTGAAGAAGTTGAGTTTATTATTGCGATTTTGAAATTTTGCTCCCAACCTAAGCTTACAAATTCAAAATTAGATATTATAAATTATTTACACAGAAAAAATAATTTAAAAACTTATAAGCACACATTTATTAAAAGATTAATTACAAAAAATAAAAAAGATTTTTTCAAAGAATTGCATAAAATTAATTTATATTTTGATTATAATATTTTAACAAAGTCTTCACTTTATGAAGCAGTTGAATATGTTATATACGCTTTCAAATTATCTAATAAGTCTAATAATTATATTCAATCTTTTCTAGATTTTGCATTTGATTATTCAAATAAAAATTTTGCTAACATACTAGATTTTATTAGTCATTATGAATCAAAAAAAGACAACTTAAGTATTGTATCACCTGAAGAAAGTGATGCAGTTAAGGTAATGACTATTCATAAATCAAAGGGGCTTGAATTTCCTGTTGTTATTTATGCTTACGCAGATATAGATATTTATAAAGAAAAAGATGCAAAAGAGTGGTACCCTGTAATCGGAGATGAATTTAATGGTTTTAATAATTTACTGTTAAATTTTAATAAAGATTTTGAATTTTTTGGAGAGGTTGGTAATTCTATATACGAGACTCATTTAATGAATTTAGAATTAGATAATATCAATTTACTTTACGTTGCATTAACAAGAGCTCAAGATGAGCTTCATATAATATGCTCCAATTCGATTAATAATAAGGGGGAAGAGAACTTAAAAAAATATTCAGGCATGTTTATTAATTATTTAAAGAAAAATAATTTGTGGGAAGAGAATAAAGAAACTTTTGATTTTGGTGAAAAAATAAAAAAAAATATCTCAAATAAAATATCGAATGCATCACTAATTGATGATTTCATTATTAATCCAAAAGAAATTCACAAAATTAATATTGATGCAAAATCCGCAAAGTTATGGGGAACATCTTTAGAAAAAGCTACAAATAATGGAAACTTGCTACATGAAATAATGTCAAAAATATCTTCTAATAATGATTTAGAAAAAGTTTTGCAAAATTTATACGATGATGGTACGTTAGATAAAGAGTTGAAAGAAAAGTATTGTGCGCTTGTAACTGAAATTATAAATCACGAGAAGTTAAGCTGTTATTACAATCCAGATTTAATATCATTCAATGAAAAGGACATAATTTTAAAAAATAATGAACCTATTAGGCCGGACAGGATTGTTTTTAGTTCAGAAAAAGAAATCTCCATAATTGATTATAAAACTGGTAAAGTAAAAAAAGGGGACTATACTCAAATTAATTATTACGAAAAGGTTCTAGTAGAAATGGGGTATATAGTTCAAAATAAAATTATCGTAAATACATTAAATAATGTAGAGGTGATTATTTTTTAATCAAACTAAACTCGATGTTATGACAGACCTTATAATTGAAGTTAGTTTTTGGAATCTCAATAAATTTTTGTTAGTTCTAATTAAGAACAAATAGCCGTTTCCTTATTACAAATTGTGTCAATCTCTTTCATTTATATAATTTACTGATTAGTAGAGTTTTACATTATTTTTATTTTAAAAAAAAAACACAATGTTTATCTCTGTTAACAATGTTTATTATGCTTAAAATTCTATAAAAAATCTAAAAAAAAGTGGTTTTTTTTGATTGTATATGCTGATAGTTACAGGTAAAAAGCATATTTTTGTAGGAAATACAAACTAAATTAAAATTATTATGAAAAATTTTAGCAAACTATTGTTAGTACTTTTAATAACAATTAGCTACACAAACACGTACGCACAGGACAATAATAATCCTTGGCAGTTCACATTTGGCATAAACGCTGTTGATTTAGATGCGGACGAAAGCACTAAGTTAGATGAGTTCTTTGCTGTAGATGAAAACTGGAATGTTTCAAGTGGTTTATCTATGTTCACTCTTTCTAAGTATTTGGGTGATAATATATCACTTGGTCTTAGCGGATCTGTAAACAAAATATCAAAATTTGCAGATGGTGCCGAGTTTATAAATGAAGTAAAATACTTTGCAAGTGATTTGATGCTTAAATACAGTTTAAGTGAAGCGCTTAATATGCAAAAAATGGAGCCTTTTGTTGGAGTTGGTTTAGGTAAAACATGGATGGACACTCAATTCTGGATGACTTCAAATGCAAGTATTGGAATGAATTACTGGTTATCAGATGTATGGGGCTTAACCGCTCAGGTGGATTATAAACTTAATCTCTCTAACAACGGAAGAGGGAACACACAGCTAATAAATGGTCCGGATGGTCTTTACCCAATAATTGATGAGGGTGGTACTATGAGATACTCAGTTGGGTTATCTGTAAAATTCGGTGGAACAGATACGGATGGTGATGGTGTTTATGACAAGCACGACACATGTCCAGAGGTTCCTGGACTAGAAGAGTTTAATGGTTGTCCAGACTCTGATGGAGATGGAATCCAAGATAGTGAAGATACATGTCCGCTGCTAGCTGGAAGCCTAGAATATGACGGCTGCCCAGATTCTGATGGAGATGGTGTATCTGATAACAAAGATGCATGTCCTAACAATGCAGGATTAGCTTCTTTAGATGGTTGCCCAGATTCTGATGAGGATGGAATAGCTGATTCTAATGATAATTGTCCAAATGTAGCTGGACCAAGAGCCAACAGAGGTTGTCCTTGGCCTGATAGTGATGGAGATAGTGTCTTAGATAAAGATGATGATTGCCCGTCTGAGGCAGGTTCAGTAGCTAACAATGGTTGCCCTGAAATATATCCAAGTGATGAAGCTTTAGCTCAATTGGTAGAGTACTCCAGAACAATAAATTTCGCATTTGACTCTGCTAAATTTACTGATGGAACTCCTCCAGTACTTGATGCAATTGTTGAAATTTTAATGGCATATCCAAAAGCTAACTTCTCTGTAGAAGGACATTGCGATAGTAAAGGATCTAAAAAAGTTAATCAAAAAATCTCTGACAAAAGAGCAAATGCTGTTGTAGATTATTTAACTAACAGTGGAATTGCTGAATCTAGATTAGATTCTAAAGGTTTTGGTGAATCATCTCCGATTGATACTAATGATACTAGAGCAGGTAGAGCTAATAATAGAAGAGTAGAGATTATTCTTGTTAAATAAATATTAGTTAAAATATTCTTTTAGAATTATATATTTAAAAAACGCTTCTTATTTAAGAAGCGTTTTTTATTTTTATAAAATGGATAGTTTTATAAAAAAAGTTCTTTTAGATCTGAAAAATAAAAATATTGATTTTTCTAAATCTATTTTTATTCTCCCAAATAAAAGATCTGGCTACCACTTAAAAAAAACACTTTCTAAGGTAGTTTCTAAAACAATTTTTTCACCCAAAATAGTAAGTATAGAAAATTTTATTGAAGAATTATCCGAACTAAAACTTCTTTCAAATACAGAGTTAATATTTGAGTTCTATTCAATCTATTTAAATATTACCCCCAAGGGTAAACAAGAAAAGTTTGAAGATTTTATAAAATGGAGTAGAATATTAATTCAAGACTTCAATATAATTGATAAAGAAATAAAGGACCCAAGTCATGTCTTTGACTACTTGAAGGCAGTAAAGGAGATGGATCATTGGTCCTTAGATTTAAATCCAACAGAATTAATAAAAAGACATTTATATTTTTGGAGTAATATTAAAAGTTATTACACTGAATTTTCAAATCATCTTTTAAGTAAAGGCTCAGGTTATCAAGGTATTTTAGAAAAAAAAGCCCTGAACAATGTTGAAAATTTTATTAAAAAAAAAGCAAACCAAAAATATGTGTTTGTTGGTTTTAATGCATTAAATAAAATAGAATCTTTAGTTATTCAACAATTCTTAAAAACTGGATTAGCTGAAATTTATTGGGACATTGATAAAATCTCAATTAATTCCACTTTTAATAATTCAGCATTTTTTATAAATCAATATAGAAACAATTGGCCTTATTATAAAAACAAGGAAATAAATTGGATTAACAATAATTACTCTGCAAAAAAGAATATTAATGCTGTAGGAATATCAAAAAACATTGGTCAGGCAAAATATATTGGTGAAATCGTCAAAAAGAATATCAATCAAAAAGGTAAAACAGCTATAGTGCTTGGAGATGAGTCCCTATTAATTCCAATGCTAAATTCATTACCAAGGGGAATTGAAGGGGTCAACATTACAATGGGCTTTCCTCTGTTTTCTAGTTCTGTAAGCTCCCTATTTTATAAACTATTTAAACTCCATACTAAAGCAACATCTAAATTTTATTACAAAGAAATAATCTCCTTATTGACTCACGAGTTAATCAAGCCTTTGTTTGATTACCAAGGAATAAATTATTCAGATATAATTATTGACAAAATAAATAAAGACAATATTGTAAATGTTAAATTAGAGTTTTTAATAAGTAATGGGGGGTTTCATAAAGAGTTAATAATAATACTATTTAAAAATTGGTCTGACAATGTTGATTTGGCAATATCAAATTCAAAAAATCTAATAATACAAATTCGAGATAATCTTTTGATTAAAAAAGATGAGTTATTGACAGTAGAGCACTTATATAGATTTAATGAAATTTTTAATGAATTAATCGTTCTTAAAAAAAGATTTAAATTTATAAATTCAATTACTATTTTATTTGATCTATTTCAAGACATTGTAAAAAATGAAAGATTAAAGTTTAACAGCGAATCTTTTTCAAAAATCCAAATAATGGGACTTTTAGAATCCAGAGTTTTAGATTTTGACACGGTTATAATAAGCTCAGTAAACGAAGGTGTACTTCCATCTGGAAATACTGAAAATTCATTTATTCCATTTGATGTTAAAATTGATAATAAAATTCCAACCTACAAAGAACAAGACGCTATATATTCTTATCACTTTTATAGACTTATTCAAAGAGCTAAGAATGTACACTTAATCTATAATACAGAGGCAGATGCACTAAAAGGTGGTGAAAAAAGCAGGTTTATAAGACAACTTGAATTTGAAGGGATACATAAAATTAATCACAAAATAATCAATTCAAATACACCAAAAAATGAAGAAAGAATAATTGAAATAACAAAAACAGAAGAGATAATAAATGATTTAAAAAACTTAGCAAAAAAAGGCTTTTCTGCTTCGTCAATTCTCTCATATATTAGGGAGCCAATAAATTTTTACTATAAAAAAATATTGAAAATACCTGACGAATTAAAAGTAGAAGAAACTATTGAATCTAATACTTTAGGAACTGTAATCCATGAATCGTTAAAAGAAATATATAAACCGTTAGTAAATAAATTTATTACGGTAAAATATTTAAAAACTCAATTAAAGGAATTAGACAAAATAGTAAAGTCACAATTTAAAATAATATATAATAATGGTCAGTTCAAAACAGGAAAAAACTTAATTATTTTAGAAGTTGCAAAAAAATATATTTCTGAATTTATTAAACTTGAAATAGAATCTATTGATAAGGGTGATAGTATTCAAGTTATTGGAATTGAAGAGGATTTTAATATAAAATTTCAAAGTAAAAAGTTTAAAGAAGAAATTAATTTAAAGGGACAGATTGATAGAATTGATAATTTAAATGGCACACTTAGAATTATAGACTACAAGACTGGAAAAAAAATAGAAAAAAGAGAATTAAATATTTCAAATTGGGAAGATATAGAAATTGATTACGATAAAATTAAAAATTGGTTTCAAATACTATTTTACGCATATGCTTACAATATGACAAGTAATCAAAATTTGCCAATAGAGGTTGGTATAATATCGTTTAAAAATTTAAAATCTGGTTTGCTAAAATTCAACTTCGGTACAAGGTTTGATAATACATCTGTAATAAATGAAGATGTCCTAAAAAACTATAAAATAATATTAGAGAATATTTTAACAGAAATTATGAATTCAAATATAAATTTTGTAGAAAAAAAATTACCAAAAAGAAGTTATGTATAAAGTTATATTATTGTTTTTTACCATGTCTTTATCTCATGGTCAAATAAACCCTCTAGATATTGAGATAGTTAGAGACTCGTATGGTGTTCCTCATGTTTACGGAAAAACTGATGCAGATATCGCTTATGGACTTGCTTGGGTTCATAGTGAAGATGATTTTATGACTATTCAAAAAGCGTATCTAGCTGGAAATCAATTACTAAGTAGTTACCTGAGTAACGACGGAATAATAGTGGATTTTTTAACTCAGTTTATAGAGTCTGAAAAAACAGTTGATGAGCTGTTTAATACTCTCTCTGAGGATTTTATAAAAATTCTGGAAGCGTATAGCCAAGGTATTAATAGATATGCAGAACTACACTCAGAGAAGGTCTTAGTTAAAGAGTTATTTCCAGTTACTCCAAGAAAGATGTTGAATTACTCCTTTTTACAACTATTCATTTCTAATGGTGCCGATCAATTGGTAAGTAAAATAATATCTAATAATACTGTTGATTTATCTAACCTTGGGATAAACGAGGATATTCAAGGTTCTAACACTTTTGCTTTTAATAACAATAAGACAAAAAATGGAGAAACATATCTTGCTATAAATACTCATCAACCATTAGACGGACCAAACTCATGGTATGAGGTTCATTTAAACAGTGAAGAAGGCACAAATATTCTTGGAGCCACATTTGCAGGAGCACCTTGTATTTTAACGGGGGTTAACGAACATTTAGCATGGACACACACAGTTAATTACCCAGATAAGGCAGATTTATTTAAGTTAAAAATGCATAACTCGAAAAAGAATATATATATAGTTGATAATAAAGAGCATAAGCTAGAAAAATATAAAGCAAAATTAAAATATAGAATACTCGGGATTAATATTGGTATCAAAAAAACTTATTACAAAAGTATTTTCGGTCCGACTTTAAGAAATAAATCCGGATACTATTCGGTTAGAACACCAAGTTTATATAATATCAAAGCATTAGAACAATGGTGGAGAATGAATAAAGCAACATCATTTAACGAATTTTATGATATTTTAAACATGAAGTCAATCCCTGGTTATAATATTGGTTATGCAGATAAAAATGATACTATTTTTTATATATCAAATGGAATAATTCCAATCAGAAATGAAAAAAACGATTGGACTAAAATAGTAGATGGAAGTAAAGGAGAAAACTTATGGAATAAATACTACGACATAAAAGATCTTCCTCAAGTTATTAATCCAAAATCTGGATTTATCTATAATGCAAATCATTCTCCTTTTAAATCTACCGGAAATTCTGAAAATCCAAAAGAAAAAAATTATTCAAAGACAATGAATTATGAGACGTATGATAATAACAGAAGCACTAGAATTAGAAATTTAATAAATTCATTTGACACTATAGACTATAACACATTTAAGCAAATCAAATATGACAATAAACTTCCTAAGCCTTTAAATTATAATTTTCTTGACATTAACGTTATTTGGGAAATAGACCCATTAAAGTACCCAAAATTATCCGACGTAATACTGAATATACAAAACTGGGATATGGCAACAGACTCCAATTCTGTAGGAGCAGCTAATTATGCAGTTTTATACTACACACTAATAAATAATTTCAAAGGCATAAAACATAAAAAAATATTTGACAAAATTGAAATAATAGATCTAATTACACAAACTAAAAACCATTTGCTTGAACATTTTGGTTCTGTTAATATAAAATTAGGTGATTTTCAAAAACTTGTCAGAGGCAATAAAGAAATTGGAATTTTTGGATTGCCTGATGTAATAACAGCAATGAAAGGTACTAAATACAAAGATGGAAAAATTAAAATTACACATGGGGAATCCTATATTTCACTAGTTAAATTTAAAGACGATAAGGTAGAAATAGAGAGTATTATTTCTTATGGAGCTAGCGATAACCCAAGTTCAAAGCATTATAACGATCAAATGGATCTTTACTCAAAGTTTAAAACTAAAAAAATGAGTTTAGATAAAAAAGAAGTCTATAATAAAGGAGTTAAAGTCTATAATCCTAAATAGTATTGTTGTATTGTCATAAACAAAAAAAGTCCAAACAAATTGTTTGGACTTTTTTTTATAATAAAAATAATGAAATTTACTCTTCCAAATAAGCTAAAGAGCCTGTCCAGTCACAATACCATTGCACGTAGGTAACTTTTCCTTCTTCGTTAAAGTCAAATGATTCATAAATAGAAACAATAACAGATTTTGCTTCATTAGAATCAGTAGCAGTAAGAGTTACTTCCTGGTCATAATACATTCTTACAGAACCATCTGTTAAACCAGTCTCAGCGTTAACGCCTGTTAAATATTTCATAGGTGCCATATACTTAAAATCGTATTTAGCAAAAAGCTCTTTATGTATTGCTTTTATTTCATCTAACGATAATGAGTCTTTAGCACCAACTAAAGTACCTTTAAAAACCACATCATCAGCAAACTTAGAATAGTCTACAGATTCATTAGCAAAACTTTCAAAAAGAATGTCCATTGTTTTTGTGTTTTCTTCAAAAGTCTTCATTGCATCTTGATTTGGGTTACAAGAAAATGCTACAATCGATAAAAATGTAACATAAATGAAATTTTTCATAATTATATTTTGTTTTGATTAGTTATAAATTTAGTTAATTTTTAACATAAAATTAGAATTACAAAAGTTTTATTTAGAGATATTTGTATGGAATTTAGGATAATGAATATTAGATTTTTTATAATAGCACTATTTATATGTGCAAATTTTAATGCTTTTTCACAAGAAAGAAAAAATGCAGTTGCAAATCGAGTTACAGAAGCACCATTAATAGATGGAATTCTAAACGATAATGCTTGGGTTGCAGCCGAAACTAATACTGACTTTTATATGTTAAGACCTTCAAATATTGGCCCAGCAAGAAGTTCTCATCCAACTACAGTAAAAATTATTTATGATGACGAAGCCGTATATTTTGCTGCTTCAATGCTAGACCCTGATGGTAAAAATATAGCCAGTGAAATTAGTCAAAGAGATGAATTTTATGAAAAAAAGACTGATTTTATTGGCATAAGCTTAAATCCTTACAACGATGATATTAATTTTTTAAGCTTTATTGTTACAAGTGCAGGGACTATAGCAGATATGAAATCTGTTAGAGACTATGATGAAGGGGATTCAAATTTTGATGCAGTTTTTGATGCGAAGGTTTCTAAAGATGATAATGGATGGTATGCGGAATTTAAAATTCCATACAGTGCTCTAAGATTCCCCAAAAAAGAAATTCAAACTTGGGGATTAAATTTTTACAGACGAATTTTTAACCTTAATGAAATATATACCTGGAATTATGTAGACAGATCGGTTGGATCATATAGTGAATATTTAGGAACTCTCAACGGAATACAAAATATAGATCCTCCAACAAGATTATTCTTTTACCCCTACAGTCAGGTTAACTCAGAATTATATAAAGGCAATACAGGGACTGGATTTTCAGCTGGTATGGACATAAAATATGGAATTAATGAGGCCTTTACTTTAGATGCAACATTAATACCAGACTTTGGACAAGTTAAATTTGATGATGTAGAATTGAATTTGAGTCCGTTTGAGCAACAATTTGATGAGAAAAGAGCTTTTTTCACTGAAGGAACTGAACTTTTTGACCGAGGAGGTGTATTTTATAGCAGAAGAATTGGAGGAGATTTAGATGTAGATCCAGAAGATTATTTACAAGAAAATGAATCTGTATTAAGTTCGGATAACTCAATAGACCTTATTAACGCAATCAAGGTGTCTGGAAGGACTGATAATAAGTTAGGTATTGGTTTCTTTAATGCTATAACAAAAAAAACAACTGCTATACTTCAAGATTCAATAACACAAAACCAAAGAGAAGTTACCCTTGAGCCCTTAACAAATTATAATATAGTTGTTTTAGATCAGCAACTTAAAAATAATTCTTCAATTACATTTTTAAATACAAGTGTAAACCGTAATTCAAATTTCAGAAATGCTATAGTTTCTACCTTAAATTTAGACTATAGAACAAAAAAGAATAATTATAGAATTGAAGGGTCTATACTGCGAAGTGACATTAAAGAAAATGGAAATTCAATAGATGGTTACAAAACAACTTTTAAAATTAACAAAACCAAGGGTAATTTAAGATGGATGACTGGGGTTTGGACTACAGATGAGAACTATAATCAGGACGATATGGGTATCTCAAGATGGTACAATAATCAAAATATTTTTGCCAACATTTCATATGAAATTTTTAACCCAACAAAGTATTTTAATCAATTTGAGTTTAAATTATCTGTAAGACACGGTAGGAGATATACCCCATCAATTAAAAGAAACAACAATTATGAGGCAGAGTTGTTTTTTGAAACAAATAAACTATTCAAAAACAGATTAGAATTGGAACTCAGAACGTTAAATAAAGATTTTTTTGAGCCAAGAGTTGATGGGCTATTTGTATTAAAACCAAAAGAATTTAGTCTTCGTTACGATCTAGATTCAGATAATACAAAAGATTTTGTTTACGCAGTTGAATTAAACACTACTAAAAGTATAGATGAATTTTACGGAGAAGAAAATAATAAAATCGGATTTGCTGCAGGATTAAATTACAAAATATCAGAAAGGCTTAATACTAGTATAGGAGTAGGAGTCTCTAAAGAAGATGATGATTTAGGTTATGCTGGAAATGAGGGCTCAGAAGTAATTATTGGAATTAGGGATGTAAAAATAAATCAGGCAGTATTTGATATGGTTTACAATATTGATTCATATAAAGAAATTGCTCTTGAGTTCAGAAATTATTGGAGTAGTGTTAATTACAAAAGATATTATAATCTACAAGATAATGGAATAGGGAATCCGGTAGTAAACTATCCATTTAATGAAAACCCTAATGCAAACTTTAATATTTGGAATTTAGATTTATCATATAATTGGAGGTTTGCTCCAGGAAGCTCTGCAACAATTTTGTATAGAAATCAGATTTATAGTAATGATGATCAATCATTAATTTCATACACAGAAAGTTTAGATAACTTATTTGGGAAAGACATAGGTCACCAATTTTCAATAAGAATAAACTATTTCTTAGATTATAATAGATTTAAAAAGAAAAGAATATAAATATATATTATTTTTTAAAGTTCAATATCATACAGAGATCTATAAGCATGTTTATATAATAGGCAAAAATAGATAACAATCATTTTCCTTCATGATAATTCTCTCAAAAAGATTAATTAAATAAGATTTCGTTATTATAATTTTATTAAATGTGATATTAAACCACTTTACTTTTATTAAAGTTTGTAATACTATTTTTTTGTATATTTATGATAAAAATTGCTATATATTATAAAATATTAGAACTAATAGTTGACACTAATTGAGAATATTAATTAAAATATCACCATATAAAAATAAAAATAATTTATCAAATATCTATTTTGATATTAAAAGCACGAATTACAGAAAAAAGATTAAATCAGAATTATATGTAAATAGGAATAACTATAGTAAAGATGAAATTAGTAATGCCGAGACAAATCACATCTCTAAAAATATTTTATTAGAAAAACTTAAATTACATAAAGACAAAGCTCTTGATAATTTAAAGTCTGGAAAATGGAAACTATCCCAGTGTGAAAAATATTTAAAAAATGGTGTTGAAGTACAATCAATGAAAAGTTTCATAAATAAAAATTTTAATGATGTGTCCATATTCACTAAAAAAGACTATTTAAATACGATTGGTGTATTTAAAAAACATCTTGAGTTAAATAAAGAGATTTACTTAAAAGATCTTAATAGAGAGAATTTAGTAAAATTTAAAGCAAATACTCTATTTAACGGCATTAAGATTTCTTCTGTTAATGCATACTTAAAAAAACTGAAAGTAATTGTAAATAAAGCTAGCAAGCTAGATCTAATTGTAAATAATAAAATATTTGATAATAACTTAATTGAAAAAGCAAATAAAAAGAAATCGGAAAAAAGAAAAATAAATATTAATGATATAGAACAAGCCATAATTAGCTCAACAGACATATATGATCTTCAGGCAATCTCGTTTTTTATAACAATGGTAATATTTAAAGGAATGACTCCGATAGAAATAGTAAAATATAAACATCTAAAGACTTCAAGTGCAACAAACTCTAAGGATAATTATATTGTTTATAAATCAAAGGGGGTTAACAGGTTTGTAAGGTTCAATGAAAATATATTTAAACTAATTCGAACAATAAAAACTTCACTTTACTTTACACATTTTAACAAAAATCCTGAACTATTAGCAGCATACAATAACGAATATGAAATTTTTAATCTTAACATTTCAAAAGAAATAAAAAAACATAAAAATCTATGGAATGTGTACCAAAAAAAAATTAAACAACTAATTGGAGTTAATTTCAGAACTGCAAATACAATCTACGTAGATTTTATAAATAATATCGAAATTTCTCATCAAGCAAGAGAAATACTTGTGGGAAAAATTGATGCATCAGAGATAATATTTGATAAAGAAAACGTATTAAATGATCAAATAAATGGTGTACAAAATAAATTGGAAGTAGAGTTTCAGTTAGGCAAATTAATTGCATTGGTGGAAAACAAAATGGCGTTATTAGGTATAAAAAAATTGGACGACAAAAGTGGAAGGTTTCAAACTCCTTTAGATTTTATTAAAAACATTTCAAAAATTTAATACGTATCAAATAAACTCAAGAAATTAATTTTTCTTTTTATATCATCTAATGTTAGACTTTGGTCCTTTTTAATAGATATTTTATATACTTCACCTGGGATTATATCGAAATAATTGTCTGAAAAATTTTGGTTAGAATCTATATCAACAAAAACATTCTTAACTAAATTTTTAGATGTTAAACTAACTTCAAAAGTATTGATTAGTTCAACTATTTTATATTCAATTAATGGCTTCGTTAATTTGATATCTTTAAATTCTGATAGGTAATAGTTATTGTTAGAAATTTCTATTTCATTAGAAAATAATGAAGCTACCAACAAACTAGAGTTAGGGTCAAAGTTCTTATTTAACCACTCAATAGACAAGCTTTCAGCTTTTATAGTTGAGTTTTGCTGTAATAAATATTTTTTATTTATTTCATATAAAACCTCACCAGAAAAACTTAAAACCTTTAAGTTTAAATCAACATCTTTTGATTCAAGTAAATCCGAAATTATATGTAATTCTATTTCGCTATCAGACTTAAAAAAGCTAATCAACACTGGCTGAAAGGCTTTTTTTGTAGAATAATGAAGGGCTTTCCATTTTCCGAAATAATCAATACTTGACCAAGATGCAACTGGCCAACAGTCATTTAACTGCCAATATAAGCTCCCCATGGAGTAACCTTTATTTCTTCTATGAGCTTCCATTCCCATTGATACCCCGTAAGCTTGTAAAATTTGGCTTACATATAAATATCCTTTAAAACTGTTTGGCTTATTATAATACCTAAGCATATAGTCTTCAACTGTGCTATTTCCAATACTAGATCTCTGGTGAGATTTCATTACCTCAGAATATATACTGTAATCAGATTCATTAGTATACTTGTCAACACTTGAAAACTCTGGGAAAGACTGAAATCCAAATTCGGACATGAATCTAGGCACTTTTTGATTATAGGATTCAAAATTCTCTTTTCCCCACCAAACTCCCCAATAATGTGCATCACCACTGGTGTAAGATTCTGTTCCTCCGGATAAAGTACTACCTGGGGAAGATGGCCAATAAGCTGTGCTATTATCTAAGTTATTTACAACTTTAGGCAATATTTTATGAAAAACATCATCATAGGCTTTACTAATCTCATTAGCAATTTCAGGAGATTGATTTTCAATTACATCTTTTTCCCATCCCCAATTTTTCCATGCTGACCTTACTTCATTATTTCCACACCATAATGCTATTGATGGATGTCCTCTAAGTCTTTTCACATTAAATTCTGCCTCTTGTTCAACAGACTTTAAAAATTCTTCATCTCCAGGGTACATAGCACAAGCAAACATAAAATCTTGCCATACTAACAATCCTTTTTCATCACATAAATTATAGAATATTTCATTTTCATAAATACCACCTCCCCAAACTCTTATCATATTCATATTAGCATCTACTGCAGAGTTCAGTAATTCTTCATATTTATCATCAGATACTCTATTTAAAAAAACATCCTGTGGAATGTAATTTACCCCTTTCATAAAGACAGGCTTTTTGTTTACTTCAAAATAAAAATTATTACCAATGCTATCTTCAGACGTAACTAAATTAATTTCTCTAAGTCCAATCCTCTTTGAGGTTGTGACAAAGTTGTTATTTGACTGCAGCTTTACTTTAATTTCATACATGTTTTGATTTCCCATACCATTAGGCCACCATAATTCATAATCTTTTATTTTAAATGGTATTTCAATCTTATTAGTACCCTTATTTATATAAATAAGATCCGTCGAAACTTTTTGATTATCTACATAAATTTCAGAAATCATTTCATCAATTTCTAAATAAGATTCCAGCTCAATTTCAGCAACTAAATTTGCACTTTCATTTAGACTCTTTTGTCTTATATATAAGTCTTCAATATTAAAGTAATTCCATGTTTTTATGTTAATTGGCTGCCAAATACCAC
>ERZ807291.2364-NODE-2364-length-28658-cov-29.200189_pt1 | contig 28658 bp, 31 predicted proteins | sample MGYA00521257_ERZ807291 | MGnify/ENA primary metagenome ERZ807291 (study PRJEB31413, sample SAMN03169783) | marine metagenome | biome: Marine; feature: Water; material: Subsurface seawater | place: North Sea | collected 2011-04-28 | depth 1 m m ...
CATCTTACCCCCAAATGCCAAAATTAGTCTTTGCTAAAGGAAAGTTAGTTCCATCTACTCAGGGGGAACTAACTCCCACTTTTCAAGACAGTAAACAACTGGCTGGTATTCAAATTCAGCCATTTGGAGGAATACTCACGCTAGACTGGGAAGATTTTTCTGATGATTAAGATTTCACAAAAATCTGTCCCAACTCGCGGTTTTACTTTAATCGAGGTGATCATTTCGTTGGGTGTTTTTGGACTCATTGTTGGAGGTTTGTTCAGCCTTTTACCTTGGGGCGTTAGCAATGTGAGTAAGCTTGTCGATCGAAACACTGCTCTTGGACTGGTGGATGCCGTGCAAATAGAGTTGGAAAGATTGGGTTTTTCTGTGGTTGAACATGGCACGAAGCGATTGGACGGTCTTTACGACCCATCTGGGGCTCCTACTGATGTCTCGAATGGTGATATCCGTTCATTAATTTTAGTGTCTACCCGAAATGGAAATAAAGTATCTCTAGAAAGAGTAATTGAGGTTTTTCAATCAAGTAACAAAAAGCTAAGCAGTGATGACCTTTCAGATGGAAATAATATCGACAAAGCTGTGACGGATTATGGTGGGTCTATTGATTTTAAAAGAAATGGGGACTTGCCCGTTTCCTTGGAGGGATTTGAATTCCCCAAGGACAGTCGAATGCTTTCGCGTTGGATTGAACCAAAAGATCGATATTTCGCAATTCTGTGTTCTCAGTTTGCAAAACAACCCCAATTAGAATCTGACCCGCCTTCCAGGCATTTTCATCATCCAAGTAATGGATATTTGGCCCTTCAGGTAGAAATTCAATGGCCTTACAAAGTTTTTGATCCTGCCAATAATCAGAAATTTCGGGCGGTGGATCCTAAGTACAGATCGAAAATATCTTTTCCCGTAGCTATTGTTCGCTAAGTATAATGTATTTCCTATCCTATTGGATAAAGGCGACCAGACCTAAAACCCTGATTGCCTCCTTGATTCCAGTATTGGTTGGAGCAAGTAACTATTTGGGCAATAATGAAATAAACCAAGTATCAATTTTCGTAGTCTGTGGATGTTTGATGTTTATCTTCTTGATTCAAATTTCTACCAACCTAGCAAACGATTTTTTTGATTCAAAAACTGGAGCCGATCTTTACCGCGAAAATGCTCCTGAAAGGTTTGTTTCCTCCGGTAAAATTGAAGGAAGGAAGGTTATAATTGTTGTGATTACTTTGTTAGTAATATCTTTGATTGTTGGAACGATTACACTCTTAGTCGCATCTGCTTCGGTCTGGTTTTTCCTTCTGGGTATCTTTTGCATTTCACTTACAATTTTATATACTGGTGGCCCTTATCCCATCGCTTACAACGGCTTAGGAGATATTTTTGTTATTCTTTTTTTTGGTTTGGTTGCGGTGGAAGGAACCAATTATCTTTTATGTAGTGCGAACTCTGTGGGATATGAAGCTCATATTGGTTCTGCATTAGCAGTTGGTTTTCTGATCAACAATTTGCTAATAGTTAATAATTATCGTGATCACGAAAATGATTCAAGGGTAGGGAAAAACACAACTATTGTTTTATTAGGGAAAAAATTCGGAATATCCTTTTTTGCAATTGGTTTTTTGTTCCCTATTTTTTATGGTTATTTATCCGGCAACCTTTTGGTTACTTTGATCCTTATTCCGAGTGTACTTTCTTACATTTTTCTCTTCAAGAGTGATCAGCTTAAATACGCAAACCTTTCCTTAGCCTTCTCTGCACTTAGTGTATTGGTATATGGAACGGTTTCGATCATGCATCAACTCTCCTTTTTCTAGTGATAAATTATATTAATATTCTCACACACATCGAGATTCAGGTTGGGAGTCTGGAGAAGTTCGTTTGTTAGTTAACTATGTACATACCAAAATTATCTGATTTCAGTCCTTTTTCTTTAGAGAGATTACTTGCTACATGTTTTTCCCTTCCAGAAGAAAACCTTAGGTGTTGCGTGCTAATTGACCTCGAAGAACCTAGTGATGTGGCTAATCTTGGATTTCTCAATTCAAACGGTTACAGCGTACAAAGAAAAGCACTCACTCACTTTTACGACCCGTTAAACAGTGACGAAGGTAGAAACCTTGGTATTACCAACTGTGATTTATTTGCTTTTCGTAAAACCGGAGGCAGTAATCTTGATCCGGAGAACATTTTATACAATGTAACAGGAGACAAATTAACATTTACTGATCATGTGTGTCCTGAGTATGACCTAATCTTAGCGATTACAGATTATTCTCTGACAGCCCCTTTGACATCTATGGCCAAACAATTCGGATTTCGAGGAGCAACTTTACATGGTCTTAATGATACAATCCTTAATTCCGGCTTAAGCGTTGATTATCAATTGGTGAGTAGGCAGGCAGAGTTATTTAGAACTTTCCTTGATCAACCGAGTAGTTTTACCTTAAATTTCAAATGTCATAATCAAACATTCGAACTGGTTTTAGAATGCGGCAATCAGACTGCACAAAAGAGCCATGGATTATGTCCCTCGGGATCTCCCGATGTAGCCAACTTGCCCGCAGGAGAAGTTTATTTTGTACCTGACGGTGCAGAAGGTTCTTTCCCCTTCAGGTTCTCTGATGGCACCTTGTGTGAAATGACTGTCGAAAAGGGTGCAATTACAAACGCTACCCTAATACAAGGAAATGTTGAATTAGTTAACCAGCGCAACTTGCAACTAATGCAAGATCCGGCCACCGGTATAATTGGAGAACTTGGATTTGGCACTCAATTGTTGCCATTTGCAGGATGCGACATTCAGGACGAAAAGATATTGGGAACCTGCCATGTTGCAACAGGAAGAAGCGATCATCTTGGAGGCAGCTTAACCCCAGATCTTTTTAACTCCCGACAAAACGCATCTCATGATGATATTCTCTATGCACCACCCAAAACTCCTGAAATTACCGTAACCTCGGTTGAAATGTTTAAAAATGGCATGCACACTATCATTCTTGAGGATTTTACTCCCAGTGAACCTCTGTTAACCCATTTAGAAAAAGAGTATCCTGTCGATTTAATCAGGTCAGTTTTGGCGTAGGTTCTAAAATCCTGTTGATTCTACCATATTAATTCTTTGCAAATTATAAAATATTAGTTGAACTTAGATACAGCCTATCAATTTGTTCCTAAATTGAACTGTATATTTTCATCCATTTTTAAAAATCTTCAATACAGGTTTCTCTCCCTGTTCTTATCGGAGACTTTTTGCTTAAAGAAATTATTATTCCTTGTTCTTTTCTTTTGTTTTGTTGCCAATTTTGCATTTCCTAGATTACAGGAATCTCTCCATTTTGATTGGAATTCTTCTAGTGCTGTATTTATGCACAAAGAAGAAGAGAATCCCACCCTCCACTTATTTGAGCATTGTCATTACCGCATAGATTCCTTGGGTGCAGAATTTTCCATAACCGAACTTAATGATTCTTTGTATAGTGGTAATGATTTATTTAAAAACAGCATAAAAGGAGCAGGGGAGTACATCCTTTTTTCTCCTGATGAGAATACTCCCCGTGCCTTAGTTTACCAAAACTTGTCCTTACCAGGAAATAAAGGTGAAATAAAGATAAAGTCTTATGATGAAAAAGCTTTGCTCAAAATGGGAATTTCCCAGCAAGGTACTAGGTTTGGGGCAAATATTGCTTTAAGCAGCGATACAGCTATTTTTGCAAGTGCTCCTGGTTTCAATCAGAACGAAGGATTGGTGGTAAAGTTTAGCGTGAACGGAGAAGGCGATTATGAACAAGATTTGAACATATCTTCACCGACATCAGACCCAATTTCCTTCGGATCTTCTTTATTTTATGACAACAATGCAACTAGGCTATTAATTGGCTCGCCCAACAACCTTTCATTTAAAGGTTCAATTCATGACTATTACCCTGCTGCTGGCAACCTTGCCACTTTTGCCACAGGGGCCATAAATGGTGATTTGTTCGGTTGGTCAACTTTTTCAGCACAAGGCAAGATTTTTGCCGGTTCTCTTGCAGTTTCAGACTCATTAGGTGGTTATGTTTCTGGTTGGAATGCCTCATCTGCCACGCCTGTTTCCTTCTTGGAGAAGTTAAGACCGCCCACTCCTCAGTTTGGGAATGAATTTGGGCATTCTCTATACTTTTCAAACGACTATCTTTTGGTTGGGGCACCAGGTGAAGATGATCTTATTCGAGAAGACACCGGTGCGGTGTATTTATTTAGGCTTCAAGATGATTTTTCGGTAAGCACTAAAATTTTGCCCAGTAATCGTAATAACAATGATCGCTTTGGTCAGGTTGTTTGGTTATCGGATGAATTAATTTTTGTGGGAGCTCCCAATGGTGATGGTGAAACATCAAACTCTGGTTTGGTTTATATTTTCAGTTTCAACCCCCAAGATTTGTCCGTACAGGAAATTTTTCGAATCTTACCCCCTGTTGCGACTTCAGGCATTATGTTTGGACAGAATTTTGTTGTTCACGGAGAATTCATTTTTATTTCTGCTCCAAGAAGTGATGATACTGGAGTCGTTTACATATACAAAAGAGAAAAAGATTCTCTTTCTTGGAAGCATGTAAATTCCATTGCTTCGGATCAGTTTTCGGATCATTTATCAATGCCCGATAATATTAGTTTAGCAGTAAGCCAAGGCATACTTACGATAGGATTGGAAGAGGAATCATCGATTTATAACGAATCTGGGGCTATTCAAGTTTTATATAATCCTGCATGGGATTACTATGAGGTACCAGCTTTGCCACCGTTTTTTGAAAATAATGAGATGATTGAAGTCAATGCAACGGAAGACCAACCATTTCCTGTAAGTATAGATTTTAATGCATCGATACCTGAGACTTTTCTTAATCCTATACATTGGGAGGTGACTGCATATTCTGAAGAAATCCCAACTGATAATTTTGATATTAATTTTACTTCTGGAGAGTTTACATTTTATTTACCGGAAAATCTTTCTGGATTGGTACCTTTCGAAGTGTCAGCAACTTATGGCGATCAAAATTATTCGCATCGCTTTGGTGTAAATATTAATCCCGTCCAAGATAGGCCTCTTTTTTTAGATATTATTGATGGGGAGTTAAACCTACTCGAATTGGCGACAGTTGGTGAGATATTTGATGTTTCTTTCAGTACAATTGATGTAGATGGTGATTCTTTATCGCTTTCTGTTTACGGTCAGTTACCGCCAGGATTATCAATTGATGGCCTTTCTTTAAATGGACTTCCAACCTCAGAGGGGAATTACACATTCACACTTGGGCTCAGTGATGGGCTTAATGAAAGCAATCAAACTTTTTTGCTTCAAGTTCATACTGGTAACCTTGGCCCTGTTGTGAGTTTTGAAGGTCAGAATTTATCCAGCCCTGCTAGCTTGGATTTAAACTTTATTGAGAATTTTTCGTTATCGGAATGGCGAGAAAAATTAAGAGATTTGAATATTATCGATCAGGACAGTGAAGACATATCAATTGATATACTTCAGCATCCTTCCAACGGTTACCTTGTTGTTTCTGGTTTTTTTAAATCGTTCAATGAAGAATTAATCCGTTACACGCCAAAGTTTAATTTTAGTGGAAACGATTCCTTTACCCTTAGGTTTACTGATGACCATATTGCCTCACCAAAACATTTTGATGTGACTTTTGGTGTCTCAATCGAATCCCAGAATTCCTCTCCTTTTATTACTTCCGCAAATCCGAATCCTTCTGTTTTTGAGGGTGAATATTTCGAGCATGTTTTCGAAATTTTTGATGCAGAGGAGGATTATTATCATGTAACTTTCCAGAATTTGCCAGGTTGGTTATCTTTTGACGGAGTTCGGCGTATATTTGGAAAACCAGATAGAACTGACTTTGCGGGTTCTGATGATCCATTTTTTATTTCCGTGACCGATGAGTGGGGAGCTACTTACACCAAAAAAATTCAGATTGGGGTGGTCCCCTCTAATTATCCTCCAGTTATAACTTATCATGACCAAAATGCTTCCCTGATAAGCTTTAATTTAGATGAGGATGGACCTCCATTAGAGTTTATTTTGTCTGCTAATGATCCAGACGATGAGGATGGACGATTAATTTGGGAAATCTCAAATCAACCTCTCCATGGAGAGGCTTCTCTTGAAACTAATGAATCTAGAAATGTCACTGTATCCTACTTATCGGACGGGAACTTCAGTGGCTACGATTTTTTAGAGATCGTTGTGCAGGAAGAGCAAGACTCTGCTGCAAGCGATAAAATCAGAGTCGAATTTATGGTTAATCCCGTACAAGACGCACCTCGTTTTGAGACAAAGCCTTTTCCGGGTATTGTCTATAACAGACCATGGATATACGAAGTCCGTGGAATTGATGGGGACATTAACGATAAATTGACTTTAAGTTCATTGGTCAACTTTCCAGAATGGTTAAAACTAACTCAAACTGGAAGCAGAACTTGGACTTTCAGGGGGCAACCGACTCAATTAGATGCAGAAATCCCACTAAGTCTTCGTTTGTCTGATCAAAATAATTCAGTTGATCAGAACTTTACTCTCAAAGTTTTAGAAAATATCGAGGATCTATATTTTATTCAGAACGAAGAAGTCGAGCTTAGTTTGTCTTCTGAATTTCCCCTGGTAACCGTTGCAGAAATCGACATTAATGAGGATACAAATTGGAGCATTGATGAACTTGCAGTTAATTCCATAAATGACATCCGTGTCCAATGGCATGTAGTGCAAAGCCCAGAAAATGGAAGATTTTCTTTTAATTCTGGTATAAACGGGAAAATTACTAACCTGTTATATCTCCCAAATCGAAATTTCTTTGGGACCGACAAAATCATACTCGAAGCATTCGATAATTACAGCAGTGCTCGTCTTGAAATAAGCTTTCACATAATAAGCATCGAAGATCCTTTAGAGTTTATGGAATACCCTGTTGGGGTGATTGAGGATGAAAACGAAAAATTCGATTTTTTTATTTCTTATGAGGATGGAGATGGATTAGATACCCTTAATGACCTTGAATTTTCCGGATTGCCAAGCTGGTTAAATGTTCAACCTTACGAATCAACCGAATTTAGTAATACAATTAGACTTTTTGGTGAGCCAAGCGTTGAAGATATTGGAGCTTCTAACATTTCAGCCAAAATATCCGATAAAGTTGGTATCGAGAAAGTGGTAAACTTTTCATTAAAAGTTACTTTTCTGAATAAGCCTCCCGTCCCTAGTCCAAAAGCACTATCACTAAGCTTCAAAGAAGATAGTTACAGTGAAATGTTTCCCAAGAAATGGATAAATTTCTTTTCTGTTATCGATGAAGAAACGAGCACCAGTGAGCTCACTTGGTCTATAATTGAAAACCCAAATCATGGAACTGCTCGAATTAATGAAAATGGGAAAGAATTGTCTTATTATCCGGATGCTAATTATTCTGGGGAAGATTATTTCAGCATAGGTGTTATGGATCGTGGGGCCAATAATTCCTTGCCTAGGCAAGCGACAATACCTGTTACAATTAGGATTGAGCCGTTAAATGATTTGCCTGTTTTTCAGAGTCATCCACCTTCTGACTCCAATAATTATAAGTCGGCTACATGGAATGACGAAAAGGATTATTTTTACGAAGTCTCGGTACTCGATTCTGATTGGCCTTGGCAAGGTTACCCAACTCTTTCTTTAAGATCATCGCTACCATCATGGGCTAATTGGAACGATTTGGGGAACGGTCGTGCGATCTTAAGGGGTTCCCCCAAATGGTTTCATCAGGGAAACTATTCCTTTACGATTGTTGCCAAAAGTGGTGCCGACGAAATCTTGCAAGATTTTGACTTAGAAATCCGGGTGGATGACTACCCTCCTAGAGTTCAGGACTCCTTTGGCTCAATCATTTACAAAAAGATACAAATTTTTGTACTTGAAGATGGAAACTTAGACGATGTCAGTACTACTGTCCAAGGTTTAAGTGCCTTCAATCCTGACAAATTTGCGGGTGAATCCCTGAGGTGGTTGCTTTATCAAAATCCTTCCAGCGGTGGGGAAGTTTCTTTTACTTCTTATATGGATGATGACAAAAATTTATCACGAATCACTGATTTTTATTACCGCCCACCCCCTAACTTTAATGGGATTGATCGTTTTACTTTAATTGTGGATGAAGGAGATCGCCAAACTGAAGTACCTTTTGAGATTAATATAAAATCGATTCCTGACCCACCAGTTTTTTTGGAGGGTGGTTCTCTTTCCCTCAATGTAGATAGAGGAAGTTATTTTGAAAAGAAAATCAATGCAATCGATCCTGACCATCAATCGGTTGATTTCAAACTGTTGTATCCAACCAATAATTCTAAATGGCTGTCTATAAAGACTGAAAGCAATGACGCATTAGCGCCTTTTGTAAAGGTCGGGGGTATTGTGCCTCAAGATTTTGGCCAGGAGTCTTACACGCTTATCGCATCGGATCCAACTGGAAGATTCTCTCTACTCGAGTTGGAAATTTCAACGAGTCCTTAAGTAGAAAATCTAGCAAGCATCTAAAGATATTAATTCTTCAGTTGGGCTACTCAATTTTGAATAGCTTATGATTTTAGCAAGAATACTTTCAGCGTCTAAATGGTTGGATTTTCTGAGGGATGACACATCACTGCCATGAGATACAAATTTATCAGGCCAACCAAGTCGAAGAACTTTGGTAGTTAAACCTTCATCATTTAAAGCTTCAAGAATTGCAGATCCGAAACCTCCACTCGTAACATTATCCTCCATGGTGACTATGAAATCGTGGGTTTTCGCATGAAAAAATAAAAGTTCCTTATCCAAAGGTTTGATGAAGCGTGCGTTAACGACTGAAAGGTTGATTCCGTGGGCAGACTTTATTTGTTCATGAATATTTTCTGCCAAGGCGACAAATTCACCAAGAGCCCATATCGAAATTTTCTCTCCCTGAATAATACAATCCGCTTTACCCAGTTCGATTGATGATGGTTTAGCCATGGTACGCTTTTTACTGCTTGAACCTTTGGGATACCTAATAAAAGTTGGAGATTTGTGTTGGATTGCAAATTCTAGCATAGGGCTGAGTTCATCTGTGCTAGAGGGCTGCAAAATCACGCTATTGGGAACACACCTCAGGTATGATAAATCGAATAAGCCGTGATGGGTAGGGCCGTCGTTAGGAGAAAGCCCTGCTCTGTCCAGGCAAAAGGTGACAGGTAAGTTTTGTAAGCAAACATCATGAATGATTTGGTCGTAAGCTCTTTGCAGAAATGTAGAGTAGATTGCACAAACTGGAAGCATACCATTCGCCGCCATTCCCGCGGCCATAAGAACCGCATGTTCCTCGGCAATCCCTACATCAAAGAAACGATCAGGGAAAGCCTTGGCAAATTGATTTAATCCAGTACCGCTAGGCATTGCTGCGGTAATAGCTACAATACCAGGGTTTTTGTTCGCAATTCGAACAAGGGAGTCTCCAAATACATCTTGGTATTTCACCTCTTTTACAGAATTTGAGGTAGTAGAATTTTGAAAATTAAATGGTCCAGATCCATGCCATTTTTCAGGTTCATTGACTGCAGCGGGAAATCCCTTCCCTTTTTGCGTTAGAATGTGAAGAACGATGGGCTCTTCAGACTGCTTGGCGAACTCAAAAAAATTAACTAGGGCTGAAACATCATGACCGTCAATTGGACCGAGGTATCTTATGCCAAGCTTTTCAAATATGCTGGAGGGTGCAATAAGTTCTTTGGTATCTCTTTTGGCTTTAGAGATTAATTTGATGAGGGATTTACCTCCAGGGAATTGATTAAGAAATTTTTCTGCATCTTTATGAATTCTTGTGTAAATTGGATTCGTAATCAGTTCGTTGAAGTATTTTGAGAATGCCCCCACATTCTTGGCTATTGACCATTTATTGTCGTTAATAACCAAGATAAACTTCTTAGTGGTGCCAGCAATATTGTTAAGGGCTTCAAGGGTAACCCCACAGGTGAAAGCAGCGTCTCCTGCTACCGCCACGACATGGTTACTTTCCCCTTTAAGATCACGGGCGGCACACATGCCGAGAGCAGCAGACACTGCAGTGCCTGCATGGCCTGCACCAAAACAATCATGTACACTTTCCTCTCTGGAAAGAAATCCGCTATATCCAGAAGATTGTCTAAGATTGTCAAAAGATTTGTCGTTACGACCTGTAAGTAGCTTATGCACATAGCCCTGGTGGGAAACATCCCATAAAAATGAATCGCAAGGCGAGTCGAACGCAATATGGAGAGCCACCGACAACTCAACAACCCCGAGATTAGGCCCTACATGCCCACCATTTTTTGAAGTCACCGCAATAATTCTATCCCGAATTTCTTGGCATAAAACATCTAGCTCCTCATTGCTGAGCTTTTTCAAACAACTGGGATTTTTAATTGTTTCAAGCATCTAACTTAGCGGGGTTTGAAATGGAAAGAGAGGCGTCTTTGATTTTAAGTTCGGCAATTTCTAGCTCATTTCTGCAACGCCCGAGGATTTTAACTCCTTGCTCGTATTTCATGACCATCTCTTCAAGGTTAATGGACCCATGTTCAGATTCAGAAACGAGAGTTTCCAAATCATTTAATGATTTTTCAAAATTAAATTTATCTTGGTCTTTGTCTTCTTTCACAGCTGATTTTATTATGTTACTTTTATTCAACCAAGCAAACATAGAACAAAGCTTGGTCGAGAATAGACAGGTAAGAGAGTTTAGGGTAGGATTTGTTTTTTTTCATTCATATGACAGTATTGCAATCAACCCTTGTATTTTTTCTCTGCACAAAATTTTTGTCGGAGCAGATTCTTTCCTACCTTAATTTTAAAAAGATAAAGCAAAATCAATTTTCGGTTCCCCGAGGGGTGTCAGATTATATGACCCCGAAGGAGTGGCAAAAATGTACAAATTATTCATGTGATAAAATTAGATTTTCTTATTTTGAAACAATTTTTTCATTTTTACTTTCCATATTTGTTTTATTTTACTTACTCCCCATTTTTTACCTGAAGTGGTCCTTTTTCATGGGGCATGGAATTTGGGAAGCTTCGCTATTGACCTCAGCATTCATTTTAATGCTACAACAGATTGATTTACCATTAGATTGGTATCGCCAGTTCAAGTTAGAGGCAAAATTTGACTTTAATAATCAAACACTAAAACTTTGGATAACGGATAAGATAAAAGAGTTCTTTTTGGGGGTAATATTATTATTCACAATTATGTGCCTTCTCCATACCCTTTATGCACAATTGTCTTTATATGCTCCTAAGTATTGGTGGGCATTAGCATGTCTTGCTCTTTTTGTCTTTCAGCTTTTCTTGATGGTTCTATGGCCCCGATTTGTTATGCCATTATTTAACACCCTAACGCCCTTGAATGATCCTGGGTTGCGAGACCAATTAAATGTACTCTGTGATAAGACTGGTTTTGAAATGCAAGAGATTCTGGTAATGGACGGAAGTAAAAGATCATCACATTCGAATGCCTTTTTTACAGGCTTTGGTAAATTTCGAAAAATTGTTTTGTTTGATACTCTTATCAAACAAATGAGTCAGAATGAAATTGTTTCGGTCGTTGCCCATGAAGTCGGGCATTACAAGCTCGGTCATATTCCAAAACGCTTATGCTTGTCGTTTATTTTTGCGCTTCTTTTTTTCTGGTTGATCGACCAAATCCTGGTTTCATCTTGGTTTACCAGAGAACTTGATATTCCAGATATATTCTCTGGAGAGATCGGACCCGTTTTATTAACTTTCATCTTATTTGGCGGTTGTATTACTTATTGGTTAAGTCCTTTATCCAATTTCCTATCCCGAAAGCACGAATTTGAGGCTGATGATTATGCGGTTTGGGCTACGGGTTCTTCGGACCATTTGTCCAGTGCACTCAAAAAGTTAAGTGTGAAAAACCTTAGTTATCCATTACCACACCCTTTAGTTTCATTTTTCTATCATTCTCACCCAAGTTTGCCTGAAAGAGAGCTTAATATTAACAAAGCCCACGAAAGATTTGCTGATGGGCAAACCAGTTAAGTCTTCAATTTTTGTGAGAATATAAATGTAAGAAAAGGGCTGCAGTCATACCAAGTAAATTCATGATCACATCGTTGATCGAGGGAAATCTTTGTGGAATAAAAAATTGAGTAAATTCGTTGATGATTGCATAGGAAAAAGCTACCAAGACTAAAGCAAATAATGCGAACGGATTCCTTTGTTTCCTCCTTAAATACCAAAGCCATAACCATCCAAAGACCAAAAATAACGGGAAATGGCTGAGGTCTTGTATCCAAAAGGGATAATCAAAAATCTTTTCAGACATCTTGATGAAAAATTCATGGGCGGATACCTCATGTAAAGTGCCCGGTCTAGGGAACCCGGTTAAAATTTGAATAAACAAAGTGTAGAAGACAGGAATACAGATCCAAAGCTTAGAGGCATTTGGGGCGGTTACCCAATTTGATCTTTTAATATTTAGTCGCATTGCTTTCTCTTTTATTCTGAACTAATTTCATCAAGCAAAACAGAACAATTATGCCGATTTACGAATTTTACTCCCCTGCAACCAATAAAATTTACTCCTTTTATTCCCGTAAACTTATGCAAGGTAATGAGGTGCCACAGTGCCCAGACGGTATACAATTTGAAATGGTTAAAATTATTAGTGGATTTTCCATAACAGGAAGAAATGATAACTCGGAAAGTCATGAAACTACGGATCTTAGCACCGATGAATCAGATCCATTTTCCCGGATGAGTCCGGACCAATCTGCTCAAGTTATGAAAGAAATGGAACGGGCAATGAGCGGAATGGATGATGAAAATCCCGATCCCCGACAAATGGGCTCTCTTATGCGCCGAATGTGCGAGGTCACTGGTGAGAAAATGGACGAAGTAATGGAGGAGGTTGTTAGAAAACTTGAAGAGGGGACAAATCCCGAAGAATTGGAAGAAAAAATGGGAGAATTTGCCGGTGACCAGGATGCGGATCAAAATGATCATGAAAACCCTCAGGACCAGTCGAAAATTAAAAAAATGTTTCGTAAAGCTTTAGTTAGGGATCCTGAACTTTATGAAATGAAAGATTTCCTAAAATGAGGGTTTTGTTTTGAGACATATAATCCTATTTTCTCTATTGCTACAGTTTGGGTGCGATTATCATCCATCCAATGAATTTGATGATTGGAACGGAACGGATTCTGATTTCAAAAACACCTTTAAATTACTGGTTGGAGAAGAAAATAACGGCTCTTTTTTAGTCGAAAAAAACTCGGGCAAGATTTTTTCCGGTGAGGTTAATAGAACAGATAGTAAATGGATAACAAACCAGACTTTTTCGAGCGGTCGCTTGAATGGCAAAAGCATAAAATCATCCCCCGATGGTTCTTGGGTGGAAGCACATTATTTAAACGGTCAACTTGATGGAGAGATGATATTTTACGGAGCAGACGGTAAGGTTAAATCTGTTATGAATTACAAAGAGGGTAGGCTCGTAATTCCTACGACTCAATAGCTACCGCTCTTTTTCCCTAAGGTCTGTTGGTAGATAAAAGTAAAAAGTAGTCCCCTTACCAACTTTGGAATTAAATCCTATCCTGCCTTTGTGATCCTCGACAAATAATTTACAATTGTAGAGACCAAAGCCAGAACCCGAATGAGAACTTTTCGTCGTAAAAAAGGGATCAAAAATTTTGTCATAAATATCAGCGGAAATCCCCGAACCGTTATCTGAAATGATTATTTCAGCCCCTTCTTTAGGCACTTTAATTCTTTGCCCCAGATGATCTGGAGTCAACAGATCACCTGGTTGCAATTTTTTAAGTTTAATTTTGATCTTCCCTTTTTTGTCAATGACATCCCGAGCATTTATCACAAGGTTTAAAATCACTTGCCTGAATCCTGTTTCCTCAATGTAAGCATGGATTGGTTCTTTGGTGAACTCAGTCACAACTTTTGAGCTTGGAGGAAGCAGAATACCCACCAAATCCATTTGATCCCCCAGTAATGTGGCCAGGTTATGCTGTGACCTAACCGCAGGTTTGTCCCGATGAAGATCGATGATACGACGAACTAGTTTTTGTGCCTGAAGTGCACTTTTCTTAATTTGCCCCATCCCATTAGCCATAGGGTCGTCCTTTCTCATCATTGTGTAGTAGAGTTCGCTAATGGAAAAAATACCTGCCATGAGATTGCTAAAGTCATGAACCAATCCATTTGTCAGGGTGGTCAAACCTTCTCTCCAAACCGAATTAGTTAGACGATGTTCTGCAATAGCTTGCCTAGTAATATCAATAAAAACTCCATCAAAGCCCAGAATTTTGTTAGTAGCAGTGATAATAGGAGTTCTTATGTCCAGCAAATATACAATTTTATCTGTGGGGGGAATTCGCACCCTGTAAGTAAGGCTAAAAGTTTCTTTAATATTTTCATGAGATCTTAATTCACGCTGAAAATATTCCCGATCCTGTTCAGTTATTTTTTCAAGAAATAAGCCACTATTTCTCGACATTTCTTTATAATCGAAAGGAAAGAGCTTTTGTACGCCTTTGGATAAATAGCTAAAGGTTAGATCAGGTCTTTGTGTAAAAAAGATTCCTGGGAAATTGCTGATATAGTCGGACAAGCGACTCTCTGCTTTTTGCAAACGAATGAGCGTATTTGCAAGGGCTCGTGGATCTTTCATTAAGTCTCCCAAAAATGCTTTTTTTAAAGATTCGTGAGGAGCAAGGGCAGGGGAGAGAGATAAGACTCCCATCGTCTCATATTTACAATAGGCTAAGGCAAGACCAAGCGACGATTCTCCTTCTTTAGAAGGAATTGGCAGAAATTTCTCAAAAGATTTTAAATGAAAGCTTTTACTTAGAACCTGTTTCCACACTGGGTCTAAGTCGGTCATTAAATCATAAAAGTTTGCCCCCACAAGATTTTCGCTAGTTTCTCCAATCCATGAACTAAAGGAATCCATGGAATGAAGGATAAGTCCATTTATATCCAGTGCTACCTGGGTGATCTCGAAGTCGGGGGTTTTCAAATATTTTACTATCTGATATCCAAAATTTTGCTCACTTTGGCAATCATTGATCAAAGTGCGGAGAGAATATTGGTGTTTTCTAGTCGGTCATTTGCCACATATTTGGCATGAAGATTGCATTGTTTTTGGCAATGACCGCCATTCTCGACAATCTTTACAGTCAGGAAAATTACCTAATTTCAAAGAAGTTATTGGATGCTACCCATCTTAGGCATGAGGCTTTGTCCAACAACCTCGCGAATGTTGAAACACCAGGTTTTAAGCGACGCGATCTGCCCGAAACATTCTCCGTCGAATTGCGCAGGGCTGTGGATCGAAAAGATTTCAGGCGCGTTGGAGCCCTTCTTCCGAGGAGTCTTGAAGATCGAGATGCCAAGCCTGTCAGAATGGACGGAAACACTGTACAATTAGATGAGGAACTTTTAGCGATGAACCGAAACGCATTGAATTACGAATACCTCTCAAATTCTGTTGGTGGTACGCTGAAGGAACTCAATTTAGCCATTAAAGGGAGAGTTTAATATCTTATGACTATGAATCTTATACCTGGCGTTGAATCCACTGGCAGTGCTTTGTCTGCCGAGAAGATACGGCTTGAAGTAATTGCCCAAAATATTGCCAACTCCAACACCACGCAGGACGCATCTGGAAAAGTTTACAAACGCAAGGAAGTTGCCTTTGAGGAGTTTGTTAAGATGCCTGAAAGAAGAGTTCCAGGTTATGTTGACGAAAATCTGTATCAGGGAGTTAGGGTCGTGGATGTTTACGATGATCAAACCCCTGGTCGCATGATATTTAATCCAGGTCATCCTCACGCCAACCAAGATGGAATGGTTGAAATGCCCAATGTAGATGTATCCCGCGAAATGATCGATTTAATCAGTGCATCAAGGGCTTATGAAGCCAATCTTTCAGTCGTCAAAACCTCTCGCCGGATGGCTCAACAGGCTCTGGCTATTGGTCGGTAAATTTTAATTATTATGGACGCAGTCTCATCTTTACCATCCCTCAATGATTTACTGAGGCAGAACCCCAATCTAAACCCTCAGAAGTTTTCTTCTAGCATCAGGGAAAATCAAATGTTTGAAGGAGTGTCTACTTCCTCGAGTGGGGTACCGATGATTGACAAAACAACCCCAGTTGGTCGGGTGACGGCACCTGGTTTTTCAGATATGTTCGAGAAGTTTGTTCGCGGAGTTGATTACAAAAAGAAAGTCTCTGCTAAAGAGACTCAAGACTTAATTCTCGGCCGGTCGGACAACATTCACGAGGCAGTGGTTAAATCAGAAGAAGCTAAAGTTGCTTTTAATTTGATGATTGAGGTACGAAACAAACTTGTGGACTCTTACAAAGAGCTCATGAGGATGCAGGTTTAGGCCCCTAACCTTTTTAATAGATGGAAAGATTAAATAGACTTAAAGAAGTATGGAATGCCCTTAATACTTCGCAGAAATTCTCCTTAGTAGGGGCTTTTGTTGGTTTACTGCTTGTTAGTGCCGTCATCCTTTCATTTTCGGGGAGTAGTAAAGATTTACGTCCCTTGGTAAGTGGTGCAGATGCCTCCGAACTTGGTGAGGTGACTGAAGTTCTTAAGGCCAATCAAATTGAGTTTGAATATGGTCAGGGTGGAGATTCGATTTTGGTTTCAGCAGATAAAATCGCATCTGCACGAATGGAGCTTGCGATGAAAGGTTTACCCAAAAGCGGTGATGTTGGATATGAAATTTTTGATGAAGGAAATTTTGGGATAAGTGATTTTGTCCAGCGAACCAATCACACCCGTGCGATTCAAGGAGAGTTGGCTCGTACTATATCCATGATGGATGCAATCCGTTCGGCAAAAGTGTTTGTGGTTAAGCCTGAGAACAATCTCTTGCTCAGCGAAGACCCCAATGACAGACCAAGTGCTTCAGTTTATGTGGACACTGGTGGGAATACCCTTGATAAGCGCAATGTAAATGCGATTCAATTTTTGGTTTCTCGGGCGGTGAAAGGGATTAATAAGTCGAATGTTGCAGTTTTAGATAACCAAGGAAATTTACTCTCAGACGAAGGCGAAGTAGAGGGTGCCGCTGGGGTGGTTGGTCAGATGATGAAGGCTTATCAGGCACAAGAGCGCAGGCTCGAAGAAAAGATTGAGACAATGCTAGCTAGAATAGTCGGCAAAAATAATGTGGTGGCTAGAGTCTCGGTTAACCTTAATACAAAATCATCCACTCTTTTGGATGAAAAATTCGATCCGGAGGGGCAGGTGCCAAGGACTCAGACCTCCGACAAAGATACTGCAAAAACCGTTGAAACCAAGCCTCAAAACCGAGGTGCTGGAATGGGGGCGAATGTTCCTAATGTCAGCCAGGATGCTACGGAACAAGAACCCCTCATGGCACAAAGCGATGAAAACCGGGAGAGCAAAACTACAGATTTTGAAATCAGTCGTACCTTAAGGGAAGAAGTGCAGGAGGCTGGTTCAATAGTTGGACGCAGTGCGGCGGTTCTCATTGCAAAAGGAGAATCCCCTAGAACTGCTCAGGAAATTGACGGTATACGGGATGCAGTGGTAAATGCAATTGGGGCTCGTTTTGATCAGCTTGATCTCAATACTCATGTAACCGTGCACGAAGTTGAATTTCTTCCTGCATTTGTTGGTCCTGCAGGAGAAACCCTTAATCAATTCCAACAAATTTTGGATACCTATGGTCCCCATCTTAAGAATTTACTCGGGGTAATTCTTGCACTGGTAATCTTTGTGGTATTTCTCAGAATGCTAAAGAAGTTCAAGCCAAGTGATGCCGAGGTTCAGGTACTCAATGAAGATGATCAGCAGTTACTTTCTGGAACCCGAAGCCTTGGCAGCGGTTTAACTCCCGAGCTACTGAACGATTTAATTCAGGAGAAGCCAGACAATGTAGGGACAGCGTTGAAACGGTACCTAGAAACTGGGACTACCCGTTAATTCCCTCTCTTATTTCCAATGGACGAAGTAGAAGAAGAAGAGAGTGTAGCAGACCGCTATGCCCGCTTATCCAGGCACGAAAAGCTTGCCTTGTTAATGATTGCCCTTGGACCTGACGCCTCTTCCACATTACTGAAGCGTTTTGACCAAAAAGACGCGGATAGTATTTGCAGAAAGATCGCGGATTTCCCATTGGTAAATCAAGAGATGAAAGACTGTGTCTTGGATGAGTTTTCTGAAATTATTGAGTCTAGCGTAAATTCAAATCTCGGAGGGCTTTCTTTTGCGAAAAAAACCCTCGAACTTGCACATGGTGATTTTAAAGCAAACAATATTCTAAATCGGATTTCTCCGGTTCGTGATTCTCTCGAGTTCATGGAAGATATTAAGGAAATGGACCCAGGACAGATTTACAATGTGTTGAGATTTGAACAACCCCAGACAATTGCATTTATTTTATCGAACTTGGATGCAGACAAAGGCTCAGAAGTTTTACTGATGATGCCTCCAAATGTTCAGGAGCAAGTGATTGAGAGAGTTGGAGCTATGGAGACCACGCCTTTGGCTCAAGTTGAATTGGTTGCCAACACGCTAGGTGCGAGGATTGGTCAAAAGGGACAGTCCCCTAGAGTTGTTTCTGGCGGAGTTAAAGCAGCGGCAGATCTCTTGAACTGGTTCGACAAAGAGCAAAGCAAGGAACTCCTGAAGAGTATTGAAAAAAGAAACCCCAAATTGGGTGGGTCGATCCGTCAGCGTATGTTCCGTTTCGAAGATATCGTTCGATTAAGCCCTGGGGATATATCCAAGATCACCAAAGAGGTGGACCAAGATGATTTAGTCATCGCAATGAAAAACGCGTCTCTGGAGCTCAAAAAAGCAATTTACGCCACAATGTCAAAACGAGCGGTAGAAGCACTTGAAGAACAACTAGGTTTCCTTGGACCCAAGCGGCTTTCTGAAATCGAGTCTGCACAAGATCGGGTGATTCAAATTGTTCGTGAACTTGAAGAAGACGAAGAGATCATTCTTGATACCGGAGGAAGCGACGTTGTCGTTCAATAAGAAAATAACTTTCCCGGAACCTCCCACCGGATTTAGTGTTAGATCCGTGAGTTTGCCTTCTGTTTCAGCAGAAGAGAACACAATCAGCTGCCAAGCAAGATTCGATGAAGGAAAGCAGAACGCGAAGCAATTCTACCTTGCCGAAATCAACCAGTTACAAAATGAGATTGCTGTTAAGCAGAACGAAATTCTTGAGCTGATCAACCAAAGAGCAGATCAGGCACTTGAGATGCTTAACGCAAATCTTCCAAACCTGGTAATGGAAATTGTCCAAAAAATTCTACCCCGTGTTGAATTGAAAGATTCCGATATTGAGGGTATAGTCCGTTCTTTGATCAATGAATTCTCGGATCAAGATGAAAAATTGGAAGTGTATTTATGCCCGGATGATCTCAGTTTATTAAAAGCCTTGGGAAAAGGATCTCCGACTCCACTAAAGGAAGAAAATGGAGAGAATGTAAACGAGGATGGGTTTGCAAGTGCTATAGCTGGTATCTTTGACAATCTTGATGGGGAAGACTCTGTCTTGCCAGACTTGCCAAGGGTTAAGTTCTTTGAAGATGCAAGTTTATCTTCTGGAGATTGCCAGATTAAAAGCAAGTTTGGACTTCTAGACGGCCGAATTTCCACAAAAATCCGAAAAGTAATGGAGGAATTGAGTGGGAATGGTTAATTCTTTAGCAGATAGATTTTCATTGCTTCAAAATGGAATCAAAGGAGTTAGGACTTTTGACAAGGTCGGTATTGTCCGCCGAGTTATTGGTCTGGTTATAGAGTCAGAAGGGCCGGAAGCTTCCATTGGTCAAGTATGTACGGTGACATCGGAGAGAAGTTCTGAGAAAATTGAAGCTCAGGTTATAGGCTTTCGTGAAAACACGGTTTTACTGATGGCTCTTAGCAGCATTCACTTAATACATCCGGGATGCAAAGTAATATCCAAAAGAAATTCTAATGAAGTACCCTACGGATCTGCTTTGCTTGGAAGAATAATTGACGGAATGGGTCGCCCCATAGACGGTAAAGGACCCCTGGGTGCTCCAACCAGAGATGGCTTATTTGCTGAGCCTCCCAATCCTCTTGCCCGGACTCGTATAAATACTCCTTTTGTTACAGGAATTAAGTCAATAGATGGATTTGTGCCTATTGGAATAGGTCAAAGAATGGGGATTTTCGCTGGGAGTGGAGTCGGCAAATCAATCTTACTGGGTATGATTGCCCGGGGCTCGGAGGCTGATATCAACGTGATTTCGCTTGTTGGCGAGCGGGGCAGAGAACTCAGAGAATTTATTGAAAGTGATCTTGGTGAGGAAGGTATGAAAAAATCAATTGTTGTTGTATCAACATCTGATCAGCCCGCTCCTATGAGAATACGTGCATCTATTTTAGCTACTGCTATTGCGGAAGGGTTTAGAAATGAGGGAAACAAAGTTCTACTTCTGATGGATTCGCTTACCCGTTTTGCGATGGCTCAACGCGAGATTGGTTTGGCTTCTGGAGAACCTCCTGCTTCGCGCGGTTATGTTCCCTCGGTTTTCTCTTTATTGCCTAAGCTTCTTGAAAGGACTGGGACAAGTGAACTGGGTGCAATTACTGCAATCTATACAGTTTTGGTAGAGGGTGATGACATGAATGAACCTGTTGCGGATGCAGTTCGTGGTTTCTTAGATGGTCACATTGTACTTTCTAGAAAGCTCGCAAACGCCAACCATTTTCCTGCCATCGATGTGTTAAGTAGTGTCAGTCGGCTAGACCGTTCAGTTTGTACTGAAGAAGAAATCGCATTAATTTCTGAAGCAAGGGATTTATTATCCGTATACCAGCAAAACGAAGACATGATTAATGTGGGTGCCTATGTAAAGAACAGTAATGCGAAAATTGATCGTGCCATAGCAAAGTTTTCTGAGATAGAAGATTTTCTTAGGCAGAGGTTTGATCAATTATCGAACCGTGAAGATGCCTTTGCTAAATTAATTTCTGTACTTAAGTGAAGACATTCAATTTCAAATTGAGAGCACTTTTGAGGCTCAAGGAAACTAAACGGGAGCAAGCATTAGCAAATTTTGCAGCTTCAATCCAAGAGGTACGAAGATTGGAGGTGACTCTGGATACAGCACAAAAACGTTATAGTTCGGTTTTGAGTGTTTTGCATGATCATCAAAAAGGGGTTTTCAAAAGAGATACCATCGAATCTCTCCAAAATAGTTTACAGCTTGCGCAGGACAGTCTTAACAAAACTAAACTTCGATTAAATCAAGCAAAAGACATTGAATCTTCTAGGAGAAAGATTTTCCTAGATCGAGATTCTCAATTCAAAACTATTCTGCGTTTGCAGGAAAAACAAAGAGAAGTTCATTACTTTAAGGAAAACAAAAAGGAACAATCGGAACTGGAAGATATTATTGGATCAAGATTCTTATTTCTCAGAATAAATGAACAAGTTTAAGTTATGAAATTCTCCGCCTCTGTTATCGTTATTGTAGCTGTTTTGTTATCAGTGAGTAGTGCTGGGCTAATGCTTTTTTTAAATTATGATGATCTTTTTAAACCCACTCCAGTGGTAAAAGCAGAGTTCACCAGTGTTGAATTTGATGCGGATGATACAAGTTATTCTCCTGCAGAAACTCACTCGATGAACCAGTTATCTAAGGAACTTTCGTTACTTAAAGACAAATTATTGGAGAGAGAAAAAGATCTAGATGCTAGGGAATCAGCGATATCCATGGATCTAGAGGCACTGGATAAACAAAAAAGAGAGTTAAACCGAATTCAGGATGATCTTTCTTCCAGGCTTGCAGAATTTGAGTCTCGCAAAGGGAAAGATCTAAGCGATGAAAAGCTGAAAGAATATAAGGATACTGCCAAGAGGTGGGTAGAAATGGGCCCTGAGGTAGCCAGTGTTGAGATCCAAAATTGGAGGCAAAAGAGAAGGTTTGAAGAAGCTTTAAGTATTTTTGAAATGCTCAAAGCAGAGGAAAAAGCCCCAATCATCGCTTTCATGCTCAACAGCGACCAAGATGCCCTTATTGAGTTGGCTGATGCTTTGGCCATGCGCGACAGGGGTCTTCTGCCAAGTGTGAGCATGGAATAAGAAAGTGACCGATATTTCGTTTAATCCGACTTCACAAGGTTCCAAGGGGCATCAAACCTTAGGCTCGGGTGGTTCATTTTGGCTTCCTCCCGAAATGAAAATAGAGAAATTTGAAACCAATCTTGAACGATTTAAAGGTGGATCCAATACTCTGTTCAATGACAGTAGTGGCAAGGGGGCCAAGCCTTTTGCTTCCCTTGGAGATTCTTCTGTTAAGCTTTTTCAGAAAGAACTAAGCCTTGTACATACTGCAGAAAAAAATCCAAATAAATTTACTGAGGAAAAATCTTTTCCTGCTCCAAATCAAAAAATTGCAAAAGTTAATACATCGGTTTCCTCAAGCCGTGTCTCTGCTGATTCACTCCTACAGCAGCCGGGGGTAGCTGCTTATAATTCTGGTCAAAGCGAAAGTCATCTTATTCCTGTTAATCCGCGAGCTATTTTTATAAATTCAATCTCTTTGTCTACCTTGTCTAGCAAAACGAGGAAAAAAAACTCGAGTAATGAATTAACCTCTTCATCTAATGGCACAGATCGTGCTACTCCTTCTGGTAATAGAAATGAATCATTGCTACCATTTTTTTCAGATCCTTCCGAAGATATTTTGTCTTCCCAAGCCAAAGTACTTAATTCTGAAGAACTGGTTAATGGGGTCAAGGACCTCATTGCAGATACTCCCTTTACCTGCTTTAACCAAAAAGGAATTCTGCGTTTTGCTTTTACCTTGGAAGATGGCAGTTCCGTATCTGTTAGAATTGAATCGGTGAAAGATAATTTACAAATTTGTTTTATCTCCGAAGACTCTCATGTGCTAAAGTCTCTTTCAGACAACATTAATTTATCGGAGGATCATTTCCGGGAGGCTTCATTCCCCTTACAATTTCACTTTTTTACATCATACAAACAAATGGATGAGTATTTACCTTTAACCCTTTCTACATATGATTGATGCTATTACAAAAAGTTCATTGGTGGGTAATTCTCCATCGCTTTCAGTCCAAGAGGCAGCAGAAAATAATAGCCAATTGAAAATGGAAGATTTTTTACAGCTTTTAACCAGCCAGATTACAAACCAAGACCCCCTGGAACCGATGAAAGACACTGAGTTTATCTCCCAGATGGCAAATATTGCTTCTCTTGAGCAAATGCAGCAATTCACTCAGGGGTTTTCTAAATTTGCTGATTCACATGGTGAAATGCTTGCCCAGTCCTACCTTGGTAATCGCGTAAGCTTGTTTTCTGATAATCGTGAGATTTCTGGCATTGTTGAAGCCGTAGACAAAATGGATGACGGTTCTGTGAAATTAATCGTAGATGGTGTGTCTTACGACCCATCTGTCGTACGTCGCGTGGAGTTGACCGACCCTAACAAAACCTTACCTCAATGATCCCATCCTTACAAAACGGAGTTTCCGCACTGAAGAGCTTTTCAGAGGGCTTACAAGTAATTAGTAACAACATCGCAAATGTGAATTCTCTCGGTTACAAATCAGCCAGGGCAAACTATTCAGATAATTTCTACATACATCAAAATAACCCCGGTTTTGCAGTTGATGGGGAACCAAGAAATGACACACGTAATTATGGTTCGGGTGTTCATGTAGGGTCTCTTTCCTCTAACTTTAATCAGGGAGTAATTGAAAATACTGGACTCGATTTAGACTTTGCGATTGAAGGTGAAGCACTTCCCAACGCAGGAGGATTTTTTGAAGTAACTGATCCCAGTACGGGAGAAGTATTTTATACTCGTGCTGGTGCTTTTGAATCAACTACCCAGGGAATTGTGGTAACTCGCGACCAATACAGGTACCAATTAAACAATGTAGATGGTAAAGCTCTAGCGATCGGACTAATGGATGGGGAGGACTTGCTTGCTCGCAGGGTTGATATAAACGGTGTGGTTAGCCTCATTGTTTCAAAAGATGGTCAGGATACAATTCGCAATTCCGGGCAAATTAAGTTGGCCAATTTTAGTGCTCCTCAATATCTTCGAAGAGTCGGGAATGGCTTCTACTCAAATGGAAGTGCTGGTGAAAACTTTGCTGGTTTAATCGACAATACTATTCCTGCTTCTGGTTCCAATGGCAAAATAAAGCAATATGCTCTTGAACTTTCCAATGTGGACTTAACCAATGAATTTGCCATGATGATTAGCCATCAAAGGTCCTTTCAAGCAGGTTCACGAATAGTTACTACATCCGACGCTATTTTGACCGAAGCCGTAAACCTTAAGCGTTAACCCTAAACTAAGACTTCAAATGAGTGCAGATCAATTAGATGAATTACCCGCGAGTGAAGTGAGCAAAAAACCGGGCGGTGGGAACTTAGTTCCTGTTCTCATTGCGATTGTTCTTGCACCAGCACTTACGGTTGCGGCGATGACTTTTGTTATCAAAATGAATAAACCAACCCAATTGGTAAGCGACCAGATAATTGAGGGGGGGCAGCCTTTAGATATGGAGCCATCAGGAGAGGAAAAATTCTATGAGATTAAACAACTCATAACTAACTTAGGTGGGCCAATTAAATCTCGATACATTAACCTTGAACTCAGGTTGGAAGGACTTGCTGGCGATTTTGAAAAAGTTCTGGAAATGAACGAGCACCGTATACGTGACAAAGCATTATCGATCATGGGAGGGTACACCTATGAAGATGCACAACTTGATGGTTTTCAGGAAAGAGTAAGAATCGATCTCAAAAAGGCTTTTTCTATGGTTTTAAGAAAATACCGGGATGGCGAAAGTGATTTGATCCGCCAAATTTATTTTACTCAATTTGTTGTTCAATAAAACAAGTAGCTTTTCCCATTATGCCTGCTGATACCGATAATTTTGAAGACGAAAGCTTCGATCTCGATGAGCTCGAAGGTGGAGGTTCAGGAGGTAATTTTGTTTTTTTACATGACGGTACTAAGTTGCAGGATTCATCCCAACTTAAGATCAAGAAATACGATTTCACCAATCCCATCGTTTTGTCAGAATCTGACCTTGCTTTGCTCAAAACAAAATCAGAGCAATTCGTCTACTATCTGGCTGGTCATCTCTCCATGTTCTTGCGTACTGAGTTCAACCTAGAACTCGAAGACTTGAATGCTGATCTTTATAAGAGTTTTGTTTCTTCGATCAACTCACCTTCCTGTGTAACACTTTTCAAGCTACAAGAGCTTAATGGGGTGGGTTTGCTGGATGTAAATTCTCATCTTTCTGCCACTGTGGTTGATCGAATTTTAGGAGGGCGTGGATCTACCAACCCTGAGGAGCGCGGTTTGACTGACATTGAAAAAGCCTTGGTCGAGGACTTTAACCTCATAATTCTTGAAGAATGGTGTAAACAATGGAATTCTATTAAAAACCTGAACCCAGTTGTGATTGGGACTGAAACAACTGGTAAGTTTTTGCAAACATCCCCCCCCCACGCCATGATGCTTATTCTAAGCATGGAAGCCTCTTTTGGTGATGTTTCTGGCCCTTTGCGTATTGCGGTGCCTTATTACACCATGGAACCAGTTTTAAGTGGAATTCTTTCCCAAACAAGCATCCCCTCTAAACCAAAGAACTTGATTTCGCCCAAATGGCATGAGATTTACGACGAAATCCCTGTGGATATATCTGTCGAGTGGGATGCGTTTCAACTTTCTATCCGGGATCTTTTAAATTTGGAAATCGATGATATCATCGAAATGAGTCCTGAAATTATATCTAAAACCAAAGTAAGGATTGAGGATCGTACATGTTTTGTCGGTGAAATTGGTTTAGAAGGTGATCAAGTGGCTTATCAAGTAAACGAATGTAAGGCTGAGGGTCTTAATCTTATAGGAAAATCTCATGGATAGTAAAAAAATGGACATTGTTATGGATGTAAAAGTCCAAGTCACCGTGCAGTTAGGCACAGCTCAACTGCCAATGAAAGAAATTGTTGAATTAAGCCCAGGTTCTCAGATTCAATTAAAGCAGAACGCCAAAGACCCTGTGAGTCTTTTGGTTAATGGTAAATTAATCGCACTTGGAGAAGTCGTGGTTATTGACGACAGATTTGGGTTAAAAATTACAGAAATTGTAGATTCAATTTCTTAATCCTGCTTCAACCTCTTATTCGCTTAATTTGATTTTATTTCTCCCCCTAACTTTTTTACGCAATTATGGATCAACTCGGGGAATTGAGCCAATTTTTTCGGGTACTTGGTTTCTTGGGTCTTTTAGCTGTTTTTGCGTACATCCTCACTAAATTTCTAAACAAGAGAGAATTTGCTAGAAAGTCGGTCAGCGGAACAGCAGGTATCGTTCTGTGTGACACCCGCTCTTTGGGCAACAAACAGTTTTTAGTGGTCGCTAAGTACGAAGAGGAAAAATTTTTACTTGGTATAAGTTCTGGGAACATAGAACTTTTAGCAAAGCTGAATGTTTCTCCCCCTAGTGCAATTACAACTTCCGAAAAACCGGTTGTTTAGCTTTCTATGTCACTCTTTTATTATCTGGGCGGAAAAAACAGGGTGGGGTGTTTGCTTGTCCTTTTTTGCATTTTTCTTACCTGCAGTATCTGCGACGCTCAAACTACAGGGACGGGCTCACCTGGATTGAGGATTGATGTAAGCGGAGCCAACGAAGAGGGTGACTTGGGGTTAGCCATTCAGCTAGTCATCGCGATGACGATTTTAACCCTTGGTCCCTCTGTGATCATGATGATGACCTGTTTTACCCGTATCATAATTGTGCTTGGGTTCGTCCGGAATGCGATTGGGGTAAATGCGGCTCCATCCAGTCAAATTATCATCGGATTAGGGCTATTCTTAACTTTTTTCATCATGGGACCAATTTGGAATAAAATTTATGATGATGCAGTCACACCTTACATGGAGAAAGCAATGAAATCATCAGAAGCTTTAGAGGTGGCGACTGCCTACATGAAAGATTTCATGATGAACCAAACTAGGCAAGAAGATGCCCAGTTTTTCCTGGAAATCTCAAGGCAAGGAGCGATGACTCGGGATGAATTACCTCTCAGTATTGTAGTTCCATCTTTTATACTCAGTGAGCTTCGAACCGCATTTCAAATGGGATTTCTTATCTTTATTCCTTTCATTGTAGTAGATTTCATTGTTGCCTCTACTTTAATGTCGATGGGCATGATGATGATGCCCCCAGTTGTTATTTCTATGCCCTTTAAACTCCTCCTTTTTGTTTTAGTGGATGGTTGGTACTTAATTGTTCAGTCTTTAGTCCAAAGTTTTAATGTCTCTTAAAGAAAGTATTGCCCCATGACGATGGAACTAGCTGTTGATCTTATGAGAAGTTTGCTGCAGACAGGTTTGCTCTTGGCTATTCCTATTTTAGGTACGGCTACTGTAGTTGGCCTTTTAGTCAGTTTCGTTCAATCGATTACCAGCTTGCAGGAGCAAACACTGACTTTTGTGCCCAAATTAATCTGTGTTTCCTTAGCTATTGTTTTGGCATCCAATTTTATTCTTAAAACTTTGACTGACTTTTGTATTTCGATGTTCAACCTGATCCCAACTATGGCTCAGTGACCATTGAGGCAGAACAAATTGTCGTCTGGGTACTGGTTTTACTACGAACTGGAGCCTTTTTTTTAGGTATCCCTCTTTTTGCTGGAAAACTTATTCCCGTTCGCATTCGTATGGCATTTGGCCTTATCATTTCATTATTAATAAGCCCATTTGTCCCCGCAGACTTGGCCATTACGGCTCATTATGTTGGGGCAATTTTACTGGCCATGAACGAAATATGTATTGGATTGCTTATGGCCATGATGGTGAGAATGGTATTTTTTGCAGTCGAGTTGGCAGGTTATTTGATTTCCTATGAGATTGGTTTGATGGCAAGTAATAGTATCAATCCTCTTCTTGGTTCCACTGATGCCACTTTGAGTAGTTTATTTTATTATTTTAGTCTTTTGATTTTCTTCATAGTCGGAATTCATCACGAGGTGATTAAGGCATTCACTTTAAGTTTCGAGGTTCTCCCGGTTGGGAGTTTTTTCCTTAATGCAAATCCAATGGTTGAGTATGTTGGTGAAGTATCAAATGTTTTTATTCTTGGGGTTTTAATGGCTGCACCCTTTATCGCTTTGAATTTTATTGTAAATATTTCCTTTGCCGTTTTGGGCAAAGCAGTGCCCAAAATGAATGTTTTTATGACAAGTTTTGCGGTTCGTATTCTCGCTGGTCTTGTTCTGCTTGTTTCAACAATTTTATTGTTTTCATCCTATGTGATTGAGCATAGCCGCAGGTCTGTACAGGTGATGCTTGATATCATTCAATCCGGCTAACTGTAGCTGTTTACTGATGTCTGATGTAGACAAGAGTTCAAAAACAGAGCCACCTACTGAAAAAAAGCTTTCGGAGGCCAGATCAAAAGGGCAGTTTGCCAAAGCTCCCGAAATTGGAATGACTGCAACTTTATTGGCCGGCTTGCTAGTATTGTTCTTCTGGGCTCCTCAGAAAGCGGGCGAATTAATGCTTTTTACCAAGTCT
>ERZ807291.2367-NODE-2367-length-28644-cov-10.828815_pt1 | contig 28644 bp, 43 predicted proteins | sample MGYA00521257_ERZ807291 | MGnify/ENA primary metagenome ERZ807291 (study PRJEB31413, sample SAMN03169783) | marine metagenome | biome: Marine; feature: Water; material: Subsurface seawater | place: North Sea | collected 2011-04-28 | depth 1 m m ...
CCGCACTCATACAAATCCCGCAAATACAAGTTAGTTTTACTAAAGCGTGGTTTGCGGGTTTTGTGCATAAATTCTTTTAACATGATCACGGCAGGCACCCGTGTTTCCCAACTAGGTGACCGGACAACCCAATCATCGTACCATTCCATAACAGTACACTTGTCGTGGTACATGTACATCACTGCTTCTTTCCACTGTATCACACTTAATGGTAAGAAGCTGACGGGTTGTCCGTCAGCATTAAGACAAAGTGTATCGCTCATGTCAATATTTATTACTCATCTTTGTCTACGGTGTTGAAATCATATTCAAGATCAAGGTTTATTTTGTCGTCGGTCCAAATGCTGTCAAAATCGCATGATACCGTATATGTTTGATTTTTATCTATATCTTGCATATCACTCCAAATACGTGACAGAGATTCTTCTGTCCAATACTCAGATTCTGGAGTATCTACATTTAATACTGCACTTATAAAACCACTCCACTTATAATATTGAGTGACATCATCTGGATTGCAAGGATTGTAACCTTGCGTTAAAATATCTTCAATCAATGATCTGTCTTTAATACCGCTTTTACGATATGCTCGTTCTATTGCAAAGTCTATAATATTACTCATGATTAATCACACTCTGGGAATTTATATTCTACAATTTTTTTAATAGGCTTGTAATGCCCATTTAATTTTGCCTTGACATATTTTTTAGGTTCTTCTGTCCCCCAACGATAAATTGCTTGTTTTGCGAACCCAAAAATTTGTCTCTTGTTACTTGACAAGATTGTTTCACGAATGTCGTTGTCGCCTGCGTCATCTAAATACCTGAGTGCAAACGTTGTAATGTCGTCTACACTTAGTGGTACTTCTACTTTTGCTAATATTTTACGTCCGTTGCCAGTGTCTTTTGATCTCATAATTATGCCCTTTGATGCCTAAATTGGTGTATTGTGTTGCCATAACATCTTTCCGTTTTCTGTCCTATTAGTAAGATACTACGGTAAGATAGTTCGATTGTCAACCGAAAAGTATCAGTTTAACAAAAATATTTAGTTTAAATTATATCTAAGATGTCAAGTTTTAATCGCCAGTTAACTGTTTTATTTGATTCGCCTTTTACTCGAATTTGAAACTGATCGTTAACTATATTTGCACTAACATTCCATCCACTGTAGTGCAATTGCCATTTGGAATTATTTAAAGGATGATCTTCCCATGGACTGACTGCTTCTGTAACTTCATACAAATTGAGTTCGTATTCTACAATACTCCCAATAGTATATTCTGCACTTGCGTTCCATGTATCATAATCAATATCTGATGTAGTTCTCTGATAATCAGTTTTTACAGTAGAGCCTACTAACGCAATGTCTCCGGACACATTTTGTACTGTGCCTTCTATTTTAAAACTGCGAACTTCTTTTGTTGTAGTTGCTACTCCGATGGCATGTATTACAAACAACCATGCTTCGTCTTGAGCTGGCTGCGGAGCATTATCATTGAACAACACTTGCACTGTATTATTATCATCTGTTGTTGCAGTTGTTTTTAGTAGACCAGCGTCGGTTATTTCAATTGTATTTCCGAGATCGTTGACAACAATGCTGCCGCCAGCTACTAGAGATTTAAATTGGAAATCATTATCGTTTCTCAAGTTAAACACACCAACACTGTTATTGCCTGTTAAGTTAGAAGCAGTAATACTATCGCTAACAGTGATGTCATCGTCGTTTTGTGTTACAACTACGCCGGCAGTGCCGTTTATCTTTCGTAATTCAGTTTCTCCGGTAACCAAATTATTTTGTGCAAACACTTCTGCACCATCGCCGATGTTTTTTAAAGCAGTAAGACCCACAGAACTTTGTGAGTTAATACTACGCCATTGTCCGATGTCTCCGTACCATGCTTCTATTGTATGAGAATCTAAATTATAACGTATACGTCCAACTGCACCAGCTGAACGCTGAAGTGTGCTACCTGCTGGGACCTTTAAACTTCCATTGCCGGGTATTTCAGTATCATTGGCTAATCCGATTACAAAGTTGCCACCAGTTCCAGAAGAATTATTTACAAAGACTTGCCTGTCAGTTCCGAAAATTTGTCTAGTATGAGCAACATCACCGTCTTTAACAACAATGCCGTTACCAGTAGTATTGTTTAGGTTGTTTATAAATTCTCCAGAAATGAATGCCATGCTTTGAAAATCATTCATTGTGCCTGATCTAAAAGAATTTAAATCTCTTCTAACAAAACTTGCCAGTAAGTCTGTTCTAACTACAATATCATTTGTGTTTAGTTGTAGGTTTAACTGAGATGTTTCACTGCCAACTACATATACAGAGTTGCCACCGCCTCCACTAGACGACCCTGAATTTTCATATACAATAGTAGTATTACTTACTGTACTAGATGTACCGGGAGTAGCAAATGTAGGGTATCCGCCGGCATCTTGTCCTGGGTTGCCAGGGAGAGCTTCAGCTGGTGCACCATTACTTACTTGTTGATCTCGCTGTTCGAAAACTTCACGATATCCTTTGATGTTGCCGCAGTAATCGTAAATAGGAACTTGATCACTTACTGTTGGCAATGGTTCGTCGTCTTGTTTTAAGATATCCAGTATCTCAGGCTCTACTAATAATTCAAATATATTAGCATATGGAATGACTTCACCTGTGTCGGGATCTTTGTATTCTACCGGATAACCAGCTAAGTTATCATACAAACTTTTTAAACTATTTGCTACATTTGCATTGTCTGCTATACTGCCCGATGTAGGATTATGCATAACTCCTACTCTGTCAGGATTGTTACAATCAGACTGAGTATTAGAAAAGTCGCTGCCGCCTTGAGAATAAGAACCTGTTATATTGTTTTCAAATGCTACTAACTCTGTAACTTCAGTTCGTATTGCATTAGCTTGCGATATTAAACTTTGTACTTTGTTTAAAGGAAGTATTCCAGCTTTAATGTCGTCGATATTTGCAGCAATATCACCTAACAACCCACCAGTAAATGCAGATGGGTCAAAATCTGTTCTGCTTAAATCACACGCACGTCCAGGAGCAAAAACTCCGATGCTGTTCATTATCCTTTGGCCAGGTCCCAGGAAACTTCCAAACGAACGTTCTAACATATTTGGAATTGCAATAGGATCAATTGGCTTACCGCAGAAATTTAACAAACTTACTACTTGTTGTGCTTCTGCTAAAATTAAATTAGCACGACCGATGATTTCATCGATCTTAGTGTGATCCATAAAATCACCCAATGCACCTTGTACTTGTGAAAGTGCATCTACTATTTCTTGTTGTATATTAGGTAATTCAGGTAAATTTAACAGGGCACCGATACTAATATCAAGTCCAACTTGTAAATTAGGTAATTTAACACCATTGCCGCTCAGCACCGAACACATTAGCTCACGCATTGTGAAACTGTATTCTGCAGATGCAACTAAACGAGCAGCATCGCTTCCAACGCTAACTTGACCATTTAAGTGGTGTTTTCCGTCTAAGTAATTATTAACATTTTGCAATCCTGCTTTAAAATCTGTATATTCTACCATAATTACCCTCCGTTGCCGGCTCGTACATTTGGACTATGACTTTTTGCTCTGGGATTGCAATGTGACCCGCCAGGACATAGTCCATCGGGCCTAGCGGGGTCACGTGTTAATATTACTGGTTTATTGTTTGCGTTTACCTTACCTACAGTTATAGTAGCTCTCAGACTGCCGCCACTGTGACTATTAGTATCGTCTTGTATACTTATGAATCGACTGTTGACACGAACATCATCACATTGTGTTACTGTTCGTGCTCCGCAATCTCTACTATCATTTAATCTATGAACGGGTCTGTGTGCCATACTACTATTTATTATAGTATGAGACTGGGCTCCGCTGACGCTGGTGCAAGACCTGTAGTACTTTGCATATAACTATCTGCTAAGTTTTTAATAGGCTTACTAACAGCAACAATTTGGCTTTTACCGATAGTGACTGGATCACTGCTATTTGCATCAATGCTCATAAGCCACGGAATAAGCATTATACCTTGTTGCTGCGGGTTTAGTGTTAAAACAGTTGGCTTAACTACTGTAAGTTCACTGCCCGTATCTGCGTTAAAACGTGCTACCAGTTCTTCTCCTGTACTGAGTTTAACTGTAATCACGTCATTTTTCTTAAAGTTTGAAATCACCAACATCTAATTTTATATCCCCAATAAGTTCACGTACGGTCTCTGGTTGTAAGCGTGTTAGTGCTTGACCGCCGCCTTCTACTAATAATGTACCATTATGGTAAATTTGTGGCATTGTTCTATGTCCTTCACTTAGAAGAAACGCACGAGCCGAATCGTTTTCTGTAATGTCTACAGTTTCGAATTCAAACTCGTGCTTTTCTAAGTATTGCTTTGCCATTACACAATAAGGACAGTTTGGTTTACTGTAAAGTGTAATCATTCGTTCATTAATTCTTTCAATCGTTTTGCTTCTTCTGCTTGCTTCTCTAGTGTTTTCGGAACAAACAAGAAAACAATGCCCACAATGAGCGGACTAATAAGTCCAGCAGCAATAGCCCATCCTACGGCATTTCGGCCTTTACTTTCTGCCCACTTATAAATTAAAAATACGAATAGTGCCCAAAAGGCAACAGTTAATAGTAATTCCATTATAGACTAAATCCTTTAAATGTGTCTTCATTTACATCTTGTTTTGTGCCGCCATTGATGTATGATGTTATTTCTGTTTCTTGTGGTGCTACTTGCACATCACTACCAGCAATCCACTTTTGTGTCCATGGAAGCGGGTTAGTTGTAACATTATAAACTTTAGGAAGCCCTGCGTTTGTCATACGTTTCATTGCAATATGTTCAATATACTCACTTAGTAGTTCTTTATTAAGACCTAGCATCGAACCATCTTTGAACAAATACTCTGCCCACGCTTTTTCTTGATCCACTGCGTCAGTAAACATTTTAATGGATTCTTCTTCTGTTTCTTTTGCAATCTCTGCAAATACAGGATCGTCTTTTTGCAGTGTTTTAAGCAATAGTTGTGTACTACCCAAGTGTAGGTTTTCGTCACGTGCAATAAACTTAATGATCTTAGCATTGCCTTCCATTTTCTTTAGTTCAGCAAACGCCCAGCTACAAGCAAACGATACATAAAAGCGAACACCTTCGAGAATGTTTACACTCATAATAGCAAGCCATAGTTTCTTTTTAAGTTCACGCAAATCTACTACAACTTCCTTTCCGTTAACAGTGTGTGTGCCTTCGCCTAATAGATTATAGTAAGCAGCACCTTCGATTAGATCATCATAGTACTTAGAAATATCTCCTGCACAGTCGACAATTTCTGGAATATCCATTAGTTGATCAAAAATAACACTTGGGTTGTTGTATATATTACGAATAATGTGTGTATACGAACGACTGTGAATAGTTTCACTAAATGTCCAAGTAATGATCCAGTTTTCAAGTTCAGGCAAACTTACGATGCTGCCGAAACTTTCTGCAGGCGCACGACCTTGTACACTGTCTAATAGGATCTGACGCTTGAGGTTTGATGTAAAGATATGCTGTTCGTGGTCTGTAAGATTTTTAAAATCCTTGCCATCACGATACGTATCTACCTCTTCTGGTCTCCAAAAGAAACCTAGTTGTTTATCTGTAAATTTATCAAAACTAGGATACTTCATTGCATCGTAGCGTTGAATCGTAACACCTCCCGACGGATCAAGAAATGCTAGGTTAGTAGTATGATCACTTTTGTTGTTTACGTCAAATACACTCATTTTTATTTCCTTAAATAACACATGATTCGCATGCTTCGTCTTCTGATAATTCTGTTTGTTCTTGTATATTATTTGATTGTTCCATTTTGTCAATATCAATTTCGCCGGCTCCATCAAATGTATTAAAGTAATACAACTGTTTTCCGCCATACTTATAAAACATCATTACGTGCTGTAGCATTGTACTCATTGGAATTTTTTCGTCTTCGAAATACTGAGGATTATAGCTGGTGTTTACGCTAATACCTTGATCGATATACTTTTGTAACACAGCCATAATTTTCAAATAACCTTCTGGAGATACTTGATCCCAAAGTAGTTCATACTTATTTTTTAAATGGTGAATCCCCGGAACAACTTGTTTAAGTACTCCATGTTTACTTTGTTTTACACTCACAAGACTACGTGGTGGCTCAATGCCATTGGTAGCATTTGAAATTTGTGCACTAGTTTCTGCTGGCATCAATGCCATTAGTGTACTATTTCGAATGCCTGTTTCACGAAGTTGTGCACGTAGTTCTTCCCACGGCATGCGTTCTACATGCGGCACTAGTTCATCTACATCACGCTTGTAAGTGTCAATAGGCAACACACCGTCGCTGTACTTTGTTTGATCGTTCCATCCGCATGCACCTTGTTCTGCAGCTAGATCTGCACTTGCTTTAATTAGATAGTAACTCCACGCTTCTGTATATTCATCTAATAACTCTAGATCAGGCTTACTGTAAGACATACCGTTTTTAGCAATCCAGTATGCTAAATTGATAATACCAATACCTAAAGGACGTCTTCCCATGGTCGCCATTTTTGCTGCAATTACAGGATAATCTTGATAGCTTAGTAGTGCGTCAAGTCCACGCACTGCCATTCGACAAATGCGCTCAAAGTCGCTGGGCTTTTTAATATTTCCCCAGTTTACAGCACTTAGTGTACACAGTGCAATTTCTCCGTCTGGGTCGTTAAAGTCGTTTAGCGGCTTCGTTGGTAGATTGATCTCACAGCACAAATTACTTTGTTTTACCGGCGCTACGTCTTCTTTGAAACTACTGTGACTGTTAGCATTGTCAACATTCATCAAGTAAATACGACCTGTATCTTTACGTTCTCCCATAAAGTGACTAAACAATTCAATTGCTTTAATTGTTTTTTTACGCAGTCTTGTATTGCGTTCTGCACGTTCATATAGTTCCTTGAACTTATCTTGATCTGCAAAAAATGCTTCGTACAGTCCAGGAACATCGCTCGGGGAAAACAATGTAATGTCTCCGCCAGAGATAAGTCTTTCATACATCAATTTGTTAAACTGCACACCATAGTCCATTTGACGTACACGGTTATCTTCGATACCTTTGTTGTTTTTTAATACAAGTAAATCTTCAGCTTCTAAGTGCCAAATTGGATAGTAAAGTGTTGCTGCACCGTTGCGTACACCGCCTTGACTACAGCTTCGAGTTGCAGCTTGGAACATTTTGAAAAATGGAATGACACCTGTGTGATATGCATCTCCTTTTCGAATCGGAGAACCAATAGCACGTATGCTGCCAGCACCAACACCAATGCCTGCTTTTTGACTTACATACTTAACAATACTAGAAGTAGTAGCATTGATACTGTCGAGACTGTCGCCAGTTTCAATAAGAACACAACTACTAAACTGACGCTGCGGAGTGCGAACGCCAGCCATAACAGGAGTAGGTAAACTAATATCAAAGTTACTAGTAGCATCGTAATAATCTTTGACCCATTTCAATCTTGTGTCTTTGGGATAGCTTGAAAATAGTGTTGCTGCAATTAGCATATATGCAACTTGTGGTGTTTCTTTGATTTCGCCTGTGACACGATTTTGTACCAAATACTTTCCACGCCACTGTTCCATAGCTGCATACGTAAAGTTTTCATCACGATCATGCTTGATATAATTGTTTAGTTCATCTATCTCACTATCATCATAGTTGTCAAGTAGATCTTGTGTATAAAATCCTTCTTCGACATTTTTAACAATGATATCTTTAAGGTGCGGCGGTTCAAATTGCCCGTAAACCATTTTACGCAGATGATATACAATTAGCCGGCCGGCTACCCACTGATAATTAGGAGTATCTTCGTCGATTAGTTCGCTTGCACTTTTGATAAGAGTTTCTTGAATATCTTCACTAGTGATACCATTATAAAAATGCAAGTTACTTTTCATTTCAACTTGACTGGGGCTAACACCGTTGATGCCATTACACGCATAATATACCACTTGGTGAATCTTGTCAAGATCAATTGCTTCTTTACTTCCATTTCGCTTGGTTACTAGAATATTACTCATTGCGTCTCTTTCTTAAAAAATAGTAGTGTGTATGCAAGCATCGGACTTGCACAATAATTTTATGTTATTTTGTTTATGTTAACTCGGTAATTCACAATGCATGCATTGTCGATTGGTAATGTACTTATAACACCTCGACGGAAGTTAAGCAAGTACTTATTGTCAATTTGAACACATAATCTCTGAAATTGTTCTTTGGTATGTGTTATGTATACCAAATCATTTTTAACATTTGGGTTAGCATAATGTATAGTATATCCCATGCCCAGAGCTAAACTATCTTCGCAGAAATCGCCCTGATGTAGCATTTCCCACGCAGTTGGCCACCTGCTACTGTCTACAGGATCTATAGCGATGTTTACTAGTGGTGCACTTTGCCACCAATCTACAACGGTTTCGCATACTGCTAATATATCATTGGAGTCGAGGCTCTTTCTAAAATCTCTCCACATAGCTAATCGCTTACTAGGAGGTTCGAACCACGCTCGATGGTTTAGTTGCTGTTCCAAAGTTGATATGTATATTTAAATTTTGCTAGTCTATTGTCGTTATCAGTATATTGTAGCTTTAATGTATCACTAATACTAATGTCTACGTTAAACGTAATATCTACTGTACCGGTTTCGGTGTAATTATCATCGATAGCAACAGTAGAATTAGCAGTATCAGTTGTAAATCGCAACTGTCCGATTCTAACACCTGCTGTTGTATGTAGAGTATAGTCCATAATCACAGCATTGGCTTGCGTAGTATCAACTTGAAACCCAGTGTCAGCAAGTGTTCCGCTTGCTGCAAGAGTTGTTACTAGTGGTTCAGATTCGATTCTATTTAGATTAATTTCTGCATTATACTTTGCAGTAACAGTACTTGCTACTGCAGGCGGAGTGGCAAATGATAATACTGTGCCTTGAGAGGAATAATCATTGGCATTAACCTGTACATCATCTACAAAAATACCTAAAATAGTAGTAGGATTGCTTAATGCTGTTGGAATTGCATATGTATCTGTCACGCCGTCGCCAGTTCCTATTGTCACAACATCGTTACCGATAAACAATCTCTGAACGTCGGTTGCAAAGCCCATTTCGCCTGCATCTAAAAGTGGTAAGTCAACAAAGTTTCCTCGTCTCACTTGAATTTTACTAATACGTGTGTCTGCCATTTTTATTTCCTCTATAACATATTTATGTTAGGTTATAGAATTCAGCTACACGAGAAGCCCATTTTTCTTCCCAATGTGCAAATTCTTCTGGACCTATTTCAAATAGTTGCCAGTCGCAGTCTCTACTACACATAAAGATTGCTGCGTTTTCAATTTTTGTTTCAAATATTTCGTTGTGTGCCATAGCGTATGCTGCCGCTTGCATAAAGTAGTCTTCGATCCATTCACGCTTCTTAGGTTTATTAGTTTGTTTAAAATCCATAATAGTTGGCTTACCTTTGTAAACACCAACTAAATCGGTTGTTCCTGCATACAAGCCCGGGAAGCACAAATTAACTTCGCTGCCCCATACTTCGTCAATGTCAGCTTCTACATTACTAATAACAGTTTCTGCCATCATTTTAGCTTGTAGTAGGTTCTTACCAGTATACTCTTGATTCAAACTCCACGCTTCTAATATTTCATGCATCACAGTGCCAACATTAGCAGCTTCGGTTACAATTTCCTGTGCTTTCTTTTCACCTACTCGCTTCTTCCAAGCATTCAAGTGAGTCATGTCTTTGGTTTTACTGAGAATAGTTGTTACACTAGGAACCGGTTCTCCATATGGGTTTTCGTATAAACGTTTACCGTTTACACTTTTACGTTTGAATTCTTTGTACGGATAAGGTGAGGTTATTTTTAGCATACTCACAACTTAGCATCACTACACAGCAATGTCAAGAGTTAATAGCTAACTACCCATTTAAATGTTTTGCTTGTTGCTGAATTGGTCTGCTGATCAATAGTGTAACCTAAGTTTTCAAAATACTTGATAACTTGTTGCATTTGATCTGTTTTAGTTCTGTCTGCAGTTGTGCCATCCCAAGTTCTAAAAAAGTCAACACTATCTGGATTATTAGCAGTAACAGTAGTATCATCTGTTAAACCTAACTCAGCGTTAGATGTGCCTTGGCCAATAATCAAATCCCAGTCCTGCTGTGTTGTTGTATAAGTTAGTACTAGTTGATTACTTGTGTTTTTGCTTGCAACAACACCTGTAATATTTGCATCATTGATGTCTGCAATAATACTGTTTAAATTTGTGCCAGTTGTACCTAACTCAATTGATACATTGTTTACTGATAAAGTTGGTGTTCCTGTAATAGTTGGATTGCTAACTGTGCTAGTAACAACGACATCAGGTGTGCTGTTTGTCATCGCTGTGCCATCATCAACTGTTGACTGATATAGTCCGTTACCTGCGTCAATTAAAATAGCTTCCATAATAGCATTTATTTCACGAAATATAGTTAAGTCTTGACGTGCTTTTGCTCTTGCTTCTGCTCTGTTTACGTAGTATGTCATTTCATACCCTTTTTAATTTGTTGTGCAGCCATTTTAGATACTGTGTCATCTGTGTTTTTTGGGGAATCGGGAATTGCAGTATCTAATGTAACTTCTTTTTTATTTGCTGAACCAACTGATGATATCTGATTTAGTAATGATATTAAATCGTTCATACTAACAAAATATCCTGCAGAAGTAAGTTTAGCTAGTAATGCAGGAGTACTAATTTTAGTTAATCCACGAGCTTTCGCTCGCACAACGAGTTCTTCTACACCGTTAAGCACGTATGTTTGTCCTTCGGGCAGTATGAACTCTTTGATTAGCATTTACTTTGCCCTCATAACCGCAAGATTTCTGCGCTGTGGCTTTACTTCGTCGTATCCGCCTGTGCCAGCCTGAGCTGGTGCACTACGCATCGCAACTGCGGTAGACGGAGATCTGCGCTGTGGCTTTACTTCGTCGTATCCACCTGTATTAGACGGAGATCTGCGCTGTGGCTTTACTTCGTCATATCCACCTGTATTAGACGGAGATCTGCGCTGTGGCTTTACTTCGTCATATCCACCTGTGGCAGGTGTACTAGGTGCACTACGCATCGTCATAGTATTACGTCTGTTTTGAGGCTTTACTTCGTCGTATCCGCCTGTGCCAGTCTGAGCTGGTGCACTACGCATCGTACCTACGTTATTAGTAGATGTTTTGGGCCTATCTAATCCTAAAAATTTTGCAATCTTCGGAGTCATCTTACCTGGCATTTTTTGGATACCAGTTGAATCTAATTCATTGATAATATTAATAAACTGATCATGTGACATAGTTCCACTTTCAACCATTTTAAACAGCTTGCTTTTACTCTCTAAAAACTTTTTTTCAGCTAACGCACCCTTCTCCATATTAGCTAGAGCACTTTCAGCTTTAAGTTCACGACCTAGTGTATTGTCGTCTCCTGCTGCAGCATCATCGCCTGCAAATTCGTCGCTCATATCTAACTCGTCATTTACTTCTGGCTCAGCACCCATGTCAGTTGGCATTGGCGCTGCAATTCGCTCGCCGCTAGCTATTAGTGTAGCGTTTTCCATTGCTTCTTTAGTAGACTTAGCAGTATCTAACATTGCACTTAGTGCTGCTTCTGCTGCAGCATTGTATGAATCTGCAATTTCAAAACCGATTTGTTCTTTCATTGCATCAACGATTGGCATAAGCTCTTGTACTTGCATCTCTGCTAAGTCTTCTACCATTTTTTGTACTTTGTCAACTAGTTCTTTTGCTGCTAGTAGTACTTCAGCTTGTTCCAAATCAGCTGATTCTTTTACTTTTGTTTTCATCTTTTTTCCATCAGTGCGACCTGGCGCAACTTCTTTAATATATGTTCTCAATGAATGCGAAATTAAATTTAATTTGTTGTACTGTGGATTTTCCCAATATGTACTGTTGCTTTCTTTAATTTCTGAAATCTTTGCATTAGTAACGTTTAGCATACGCTCCAATGAATTTGTGCTCATTTCCGTGATATTAATGTCATGGCCAAATGTGTTAGCCAATACTTTATTAATCTTTTCTACGTTATGAGCTGCTGAGTTTAAATCGTTTAAATACATTTCATAATTCCCCGTTATATAGTATATTTATAGTCTTTTTATTATTTTTACTTTCGCATCAGAAAGTTTCGACTTTGCTGCATCTGCTTTAGCCAACGAAACATTTTCGTTAATGCCACGCTTTGCTCTATTTTGATGTGTCCATAATTCATATAACGAGTTTTCATAGTCTGCGTCAAATTTTGCCAATTCATCGCTGCCCGATCTAAATGTCATACGCTTTTTAACAATTCCCATTGCAGTTTCAAATAATGCCAATTCTTTATATAGTATTGTATCGGTATCGTTTTCAACAATGTTGTAAAATCTTTTTTGGTGTCCTGCAAATTCTTTTAGCACAATATCAATTCTGTAATTCTGAACAGACACACTGGATTCTGATATTTCGGTGTTCATAGCAACTTGCAAATCAACATCTCTGTCTGCTGCTTCAGTCAGTTGATTAAAAACATTTTTAACTTTTTCATCCATTAGTCGTGGATTAGAGTTTTTCAGCTTTGCCAAAATATTATACATATTAGACTTGTCATTACTCATTCGTTAAGACTTTCCGTAATTATTGATGTTAAGTTTATAATTAGCTGCACCATTGTTTACTACTTTATCAAGTATGCCTCTAGTTACTAGATTCTGTGCAATATACGCTTCACGTTCATTTAGCGATTTTTTTTCTAACAACTTGTCTTCAGTGAAATATGTATCTAGAAATTCACTTTCTCTAGAGTTAATAAATGTAGGGAACCCACCTTTGGTGATAATTGCTTTCATATTATTGCTCCGGACTGCCGGGAACCTGAGGCTGCATAGCCCTAATAGGTACACCTGTAGCAACTCTGCGAGCCACTCTTTTTTCTTTATGATACTGTTGTTGATTTTTCACACCAAACTCGTCATTGGCGTTTTTGTTTTGATTATTGGCACGACGATTCATATTAGTTGCTGCGGCATTTTGTTTATTCACTGATGCTCTACTTACACCATACGCTGGCTCATCTTGCATACTATACTCTATAATATCGTGCACTTTCATAATAATTACCTATTTAAACGCTTTAATGCTTTACTAGCTGGATTGAATTTCTTAGTTTTTTGTGCTTTACGGGACATCCTTGCTCCCATTTTAGCTTTTGTCTTTTTCAGAGTCATGCGCTTTTTAATATCGATAGGCGCACTGCACTGACTAGGATTGGATACTACTCTGCCTGAACGTTGTCCGACTGTACAACGATACTTTCGAGTAATTTTATTACCCTTCCTGGCCCATACTAGTTGCGCTTCAACAACAGGCTCTGATGATGTAAATTCATTTAAGTTCATACAGCTATTTATACGAAAAGTGTTAAGACATTAATAGTGTAATAATCACTGTTAATACACCTGCAAGTACTGTACCTGCGGTACCTAACATAATTTTATTAGTTGTGTGTTGGGCTTTAATCATATCTTCACGCAAACGTCCAAACTCACGAATATTGTCTTCACGCATTGTTTGAACAGTTTTTTCAATACCATTTAATCTAGTGTCAATATTATTTACTTTCTCTTCCAATACACGATACCTTTCGGCACACAAGTCAACGTGTGCTTCCAAATTTTCACGCTCTATCTGCGTGGTTGCAATTGTAGTTACTGACATAGATTCACTCTTTACGGCTTAAATGCTTATTAGCATCGTGTTAGTAAAAGTCTTGGTATTGTAACGCCTAAATTTTATGTGCCAAAGTGTAGAGTTCGCTTATTGCTTTCTACAATATTATTTATCTGTGTATTAGTGTTTAAAAAAGTATATGTTTATTGTATCTTCATTTACAGTATCGAAAATGTTGTTTACAAAATTAACTGTTTCGTCTAAGAACGGAGTGAATGCAACTCTATGACAATCTTTTTTTAAGAAGTAAACATTATCGTTATTATTACTGTATACATCGCTATGCTCTGATGCAAAATCAAATTTCCACACATTATGTAGTCCTCGAAATGAATTTCCGAAGCGATATTTTACTACATCTTGTGCATAAAGAACACTAACCTTGATATCTATTGGCTGACTGCGTAGTCCAATTGTCTGGATCAGTGTGTTTAAATTTTGTTGTTGATTGTATCCGCTGTCGTTATGACTTTTGTGATTTGTAATATTACTATTTGTTATATCTACTAACGTATACGCTGTATAATGTTGTGTCAAAATAAAACCTTATTTGACTAGAGATCTTCCAAATGCTCTGCCTGCTGCAAAGCCGCCTGCGAATGCAGTTGCACCAGCCGCTGCTTTAAATGCTGCTTGCTTGATTTTACCTGGACCTTTTTCTGCGTTACGAACGTTTCGAATTTCCAATCCGTTTGCTCTAGTCATTTTTTGGAAACTTGGGAACAATTCACTTTTAATTGCATTAGTGCGGAAATATTGCAAAAGCCGTGTACTTGCAAGTCCACGCTGCGCAGTGTCTGAGTTTGGCCAATTTGAAACAATACGTCTGATACTTCTGTAGTTACTGTTTTGTATATCTAGACCACGTTCTAATTGCATAAAAAATGTTTGTGGACTAATAATATTTCTTCCGTTAGCCATTTGTTGAAGATATTGTCTAATTTTCATTTCCGGCACATTGACTTTATTACCTTGTATTGCGCCTTTTGTATCTGAAGTTCCGATACCGTTTGTGATAGCATGCAAAGAATGATACAAGTCCGTTCCATTTGTTTTATATGCTTTGAAATGGCCTCCACCGGCGGTTAAAGTACGTTTAGCGTATTGCTGTGCAATAGGTGCTGTTGTGTAATCATTATACATTGCATGCAGTGTAAGTAAATTTAAAAATGCAAAATCTAAATTTTTACGAATATCAGTTGCTTCAAGTTGTTGGCGTGTTCTGAACATTTTGCTTTCATTCAAACTACCTACAAATCCAAACTGCGAGGGCTTTGCTTCACTCATAGTGTGCCCTCCTTCGATTTCTGCCCATTGCTTTGCTGTATACTTTTCCATACTAGTATTTACCTTACAAATTTGGTGTCCAGCGATGACGTGGCACTAGTTTGACTTTATCTCGCCCTGCAACATATCCTTCGCCGCCATCTTGTCCTTTAGTAGAGGCAGTTACATCTGCAGGTGCAGCATCTAATTGATCAATGATATGATTTTTTACAGTCATAATTTTTACAACTAAATTTAATATAGCATTAAGTCCCTTGGAGTCGCCTGCCATTAATTTTGCTTGTTGCCCTTGACTGACTTTCGATGTTTTAAGCCAGTCGAAAAATCCTGTTGCAAGTTGATCTAGTTTGCCTTGCTTTGTCATTTGATTAACATAGTTATAAACAACAGCGCCTTTATTACTCAGTCCTGTTTCAGGAGTAAGCCACGCATCGATTAACTGTCCAGTTGCTTTTGCTGTATCGAGTATTTCATTTACTTCTGTTGTGTCTATCTTAGGTGTATGAGAAACATATGTTTGTCCAAACACAACTACTTCCTGAGTATTTAAACGCTTAGTATCTTTAATAGGAGTGCCTTGTTTATCTCCGAATTCGCCAAACAAACTATGTGCAGCAATACCGATAGAACTTTGCCCGATGCGCTTTCCGATTTCGCTACTGCCATCTACTGTATATGCAACATTGTTTGGTTCGAACACAAAGTTACCATTATCTTTTACAAACGGTTTACTAGGAGAGTACAGCAAGTCTCCGTATATAAATCCACGAATGTCGCTTGGGGTATTGCGCTCCATTAAGTCAAACACAGCGCCCATGTTATCAGCAAAATCCTGTCTCCAGTCTTCACCTTTGCCTGTACTCATAATGAATGACTTTAGCTCATCACTGCTAGTACTTTTGCTTTTGCCCCAGCCATTTTTACCAGTTAGTATAAATGTGCCACTTGCATCTCTGCCCCAATAAATGGTGGGATTGCCATCCCATTTAATGGCAACATCTGAAGTGTCTTGACTTAAACGCTGTAGTATTTGCGCAGCTTTAATTGCACCTTTACTACCTTCTGCAAAAACTAAATCTTCTAAATGCTGGTACTCACGACCAACTTTAGCTGCTTCAGTTAATATCTCTCGAGCTCTCATTATTCAAGTTCTTTCCAATTGGGATCATTTGCTCTGATGTTTGCTAATAGCTGTTCGCCTTCTGTACCCAATGCTGCTACAATAGCTTCCACACTGCCCATGTCTTCTTTGCGGGCATTGGGGCCTAATAATAATTTAGCAATCTCGTTGATGTCGCTGGTGATCAATCCGTTTGGATCTTTTTTACCGTTTGGTAAACGCTTGAATAATCCAACATAGTTACTCCACAGCATACCTTTTTCTCTGGCAATAATACTCAGCAACTGATGCTTGTTAGTGCCTTTGAATTTTGATCCTGCTGGAATACTATGTGTATGAAACTGCGCCGCATTGGCTGCGTTTGGTACAACCATAATATCAACTTGGTGTGCGTGATCGCCTATTGGTACTTTTACATGCACACTAGTGCCACTTTGCGCTGTTTCTAAACCTGCTAGATCAAATGTTTGACGCAATTTTTGTCTAATTACTTTGTCTGGTTCTTCTGGCATGTTGTATTCTTGACGCAACTGGTTTACGTCTACAATCATATCTAAGTCGCCGCTTACTTTTCCAGGAGCAGGAGTCGCTCCACTACCAATGGGGATAGCACGGGCATTTACCTTTTGTAATACACTATTAACAATCTTCATGATATCGGGGATCATTTTGTGATCAAACCCAACTGTACCATCGAAGACGTTTCCACCTTCAGCTAAGTGAAAGTCTTCTTGTCTAATTCTTTTAATTCGGCTGCCACGTCTGATTTTACGCTTAAACTTACCGCCCAGGATGTCTTGAATCTTCAACTTTACTAATCCCTCTTTTAAACTTCTTGGGATCCTTAGTACGTATACTATTAATCAGCCGTTTGTTTAAGTCTGCTGCAGTTTCAACATCAAATGTTTCATTAATTAATTCTATTAGATTAATTGCAGTGACAATTACTTGTTCGGCATTAGACTCGACAATTTGCTTCTTGTCTCGACGTGGAGACATAGCATTAATTTCTTCTAATAAGGATCTAGTTTTTCTTTTCATAGTAATATTATTTAGCGTATTTCCTGGTAAATATTGTTGCTGAGATATTGATGGATAGCACTTATGGCACTTTTGCATTTTTTGATTAAAAACTTAGAATCCATTGGAGGATTAAGAAATACAACAACAATGGTAGCGGGCAACTTCAGGCTTACAATTATGGCTTATAAAGGCAAACTTATTTGATCTCTATGGCCAAGCTCGTTGTTTAATATCATATATAGACCAGATAAGGTCAACGGCATTGATATCTCAGCACCCTATTCTCGCCGCTTTAGTAAGTTTTTTAATCTGTCTGCATTGTCGGCTGCACTAGTTGTAGTTGCCGCAACTGTTTGTTGTCCTGCTGGGCTAACACTACTGTTAGCATTTGCTTTCAAGTTTTGATATATGCTCTTTACTTGACTTTCATCTCCCTGTTCATCTTCATCTAAATCTACAATACGCAGTGTATTCATGTCGTAACCTAAGTCTAGCTTAGTTCCAACTCCGCTACTACTACGTGTTTTCATAAACTGAATTTGTACACGTCCACGCTCACGCATTGCACGGCTACTAAAAATGCCGATCAAGTTATCTGCAGTATTAATTTTACTAATGCCGCCCGCAATGTGACTATGGTCAAATTCTACTTCGTCGACTGCTCCACGGTTAAGTTGAGACGCTGTAACAAACAATATGTTTAACTCAATTGCCAAGTTACGAAGTTCTTCACTTACAAACTTATCTTTAATGAACTGGTCACTTGGATTAACTTTAACGCTAACAGGCATCATCAAGTCCAAATAGTCTACCATAAGTGCATCAATTTTGATATTATTTTGAATTTGAAACTCTTTGATATATGCCTTAATGTCATTGATAGTTGCACCGTTAGGCATTTGTATCATTTGCAGCACACCTGCTTTTTTACTAGCCATACGAACTTTTAGTTCAACTTCATCGACATTACGCATAACGTCTTTGGTACTCATGTTAGTGAGCATAGCATCAAGGCGCATACTACACAGTTCTTCACTTAGTTCCAACGATACATATACAACATTTTTACCTGCCAAACTCCAGTTAAGTGCCATATTCTGCATAAACAAACTTTTACCACTACCACTGCCGCCTGCAAAGATGTTTAGTTCACCTGGGTTAAAGCCGCCATACAATACTTTGTCTAAGCTCTCCCAGCCTGTACTGTTTTGACCTCTGTTATCTTTAATGGTTTGAATACGTCCTGCAGGATCATCCCAGTAGTTAAGACCAAAGTCTTTTGCAAGTCCGATACTCACAGCATCTTTGATCAACTGCTCAACACTTCCGTACTCATGCCGTTCAAGTTTATCAGCACTTTCCAGGATAGCACCTTCAAGTGCTTTGTGTCTACAAAACTTTTCATACTCATCCATAAACCATTTCTTATGGTCATCAGTAATCTTATCTCTTACATCGTCAAACTCTTGTCCTACTTTAGCTTTAATTTGCTCATGTGTAGGCAAGTCGTTGTAACCGTCTACGTGCTCTTGTATAAAGTCCATAACAGGCTGATATTTACGCACAAAGTATTTGCTACTAGTAATTGCATTACATCGCACAAACAAATCTTTCTCGGCAAGCAAAAATTCTATATAAAGTTTTTGCAAGTCCTCTGTATATTCTTCACTCATTCTTTAATTTCGCCCGATAGTTTTTTAGTAATATACTCATTGTATGTGTATATCATGCGCCAATCTTTACTTTTAATTGGTACTGCTCCATTCATATCCATTGTTATAACGTATTCATAGTAATATGTCAACCATATACGTTCGTTGGTCACATCGCTACGTTTTGGCGACCATGCAAACTTTTTAATCCATTTGCTTTGCAAATCTGTATACGCACTAATGTGTTTCATCTTATTTACACGCTCATAAAATTCTTCATCTTTAATATTGTAATCATCTACAATAGGATTTAGCAAGTAGCTGGATTTTTGTTGTGTTTTGCTCTGCGGCATCTATTATACTCCTTACTGTAAATAATCTTCCATATTGTTGAACAGCATCAGCAGCGTCTTTGCAGCCTTCCCATGGTGGAAAACTTACACTCCAGCCTTGTGCTATTGCAATTTTAACTAGTTCGTTTCCAGCACGATCTGCATCAGGTATAACTATGACTTCTTTTTCTAAATCATTAATTAACTCGCATTGCACTTTACTAGGTGTGTTGCCGCTAGTTGCAACACCACCGACCAATAGTGCATCCATTTGGCCTTCAGCAACAATAATGTACTTATGTTTGTGTTGCTGATCCAAATTGTAAACAAAATTCTTTGGCATTTGATGATAGTACTTGGGTGTTTCTTTATCTGGTGTATTTCCCACCCACCGAGCAGTAAACCCTACTAGTTTATTTTTATAATAAAATGGAAGAATAATTCTATTAGAAAAATGAGAATACGGTGACCAATACCATTTATCGTAAAAACCTATGTTCCGAGATTCTATGTATTCACAGGCTTTGATAAACTTTTCTAACTTAGTATTTGTTAATGTACTAGTGTCTACTTCAGACAGTAATGCACTGTCTTGCGGTAAACTGATTTCGGGCCAGTTAATAGATTGTTTTTTCTTTTCTTCTATCTTAATAAACTGTCCTACAATATCATCTTCTTCTTGTTGTTTTAAAAGTTCAAAGTTAATTCTCTGTATTTGCGCAGGATCAGCGCCTAACCGTTCAAGTAAATCTTTAAGATTGCCAGCGATCCGTCTTCCCGGAGACCAACCTGTTTTAAATCCACAGTTGAAACAGTTGTATTGAAACTTTTCGTCATCGAACAAAAAGCCGCCACGTTTGCGCTTATCTTGTCCATGCCCACGCATAGTACACATTGGGCAGTTTCCACTAACCCAACCGCTAGGAGTTTGTTTCCACCCAGCCGGCATATTTTGTTTAACAAAATCCAGTACTATCATACTACCATGTTACAGTAAAATATTGATTATGTCAACTAAATTAGAATACGTCACGTACTTCTAAAACGTATGATAACCTGTTATTTTGATCACTATGCAGTCCATATGTGCGCCCGCTGCTATCGGTATAAGTAATAATAATATTATACAGCCCAGGGGTTATCTCTGCGATTTCAGACTGAGTGATGCGCAAGAGTGCAATACCTCTGTCATAATCAAAAGGAATAAGAGACTTATTTAATACAGTAGTTTTATCATTATCGACAATTTTAGCATTAAATGTTTTTGTTTGTAAATTTTCTGGTTTACGATCAGTACTTACAATAAAAAACTCAATGTCAGTGTCAACATCTTGATAAGCAATCAACGGCTTGTGATTAGACACACCGTGATACGTAGTGCCTTTACGAGTAGGTACTAATATTTCACTTCGTTGATTGTATATATAGCCTGTACTTTGATAATTCATTTTTAAATCTCCACTACTATTTATTTGAATAAGTAATAATACAATGACACATATACCACAAAAATATAAAAAGTTATTAGATGACTTTCCGTTTTTAACTCTTGTTTCATACGGAAACAGTGAGTATCTCGGCATCATGCAAAATGTTGATCAACAAATTGCGAGCATGTACAACTTTGAAAACATCAAATCAACTGAAGCGAAGCGTGAATTTTTAGAACTTGGCGAGGAATGGTGGTGGGGAACAAATAGAATGATACCCATCAACATTATTTTTAAAAGTAGATGGGAACAATTTAGACCGACACTAACTACGTTCAGTCTAAAGAATTTTGAGATTGTGCAGGGTCCTAGTATTAGCCTAAGTAATATAATTCAAAAACGAGTTAAACGTAGAAACATCCAACTAGTAAGAAAATTATCTTAACTGTTCGCATAATAAATTCATGTGTACTACAATAGCAGTAGAATATGCAACAGCGTGTGCTTTTTTAAAGTAGTAAGCATCGCTGCCAGGTGGCTTAATCCAGACTTCTCGGTTAATTGTATTCCAGTCTGTGTTTAGCAAGTAACGCTTTGCAGGTCTAATAACTGCAATAGCTGCTGCTAAGTCTTGTATACTTCTCGGCTTTAGTTTTTTAATAACTTCATAATGGTTACCGATATGAAATAATTGTTCAACAAATTCTTTGTGTTCCAATAGTTCCCACAAAGGTTCTGAATTCATTAGTGTTAGTAAATGTTCTTCATCACGCACATCTTTGTAGATACTAACATTGAGCATATCTAACTTAAAAAATCCAATATCATCAGCTTGCTTGTGGTCTAGTGTACACAGTCCTTTAAACGGATCTGTAGGGACACGATGACAATAAACACCAGTGTTGTGCTTTCGATCTTTCAAACGAGCAGGAATGTGCTTTAGCTTAGATAGCACTAAATCTCTACTAGAAAAGTCAATGTCAATATCAGGCATTTATTTTACTCCAGTGGTATTCACCGTCTGTAGGGGTGTTTCCAATATACTCTTCGCCTGTTTCTCTGTCAACTAACTTCCACTTCATTGGTGCTTTTGTTTTAACAATTAATTCTACAGGTTCACTTAGTTCGTATACTTGCACACCATTTTGCAGTTCTCTAAAATTACTCAACTCTTTCTCCGTCTATGATATGTTGTACCCATGCAGCATCCTGCGGGCTTTGTTGTGTTTTCTTTCCCCAATAGCCTGCATCAATACAATCTGCTATTTTAGAAAAACATTCTTCATTCATTGTGCTCAGTGCGTTTTGTGCTCGTTTACTACAAATGATTATCCAAGGACTAATTTTGCCAGACTCTACCCAATCAGCAATTGTGTATCCGCCTGCTGTTTCCCAGAATGTTTCAAAATAAGAAGTTTTACTAGCGTTCTCTACAAATCTTTCTAACGCTCTGTCTACTGTTTCTTTTTTCAGATGATCTTTTATAAACAAAGCATACATTCTGTCAGTTGGCCAGTCTTTAAGTTTTGCATTTTTTCTTACTAGCCACCTTGTGTAAGATTCGGGATCAATTACACGAGTGTTAATACAGTAGCTACCAAACTTTACAAAGGCACTGAAAAACTGACTGTCAGCAAAATCCTTGTACTCCTTGGGCTTGTGTTGCATACTAAGTCTATAAAACAAATCAAACGCAGTAAACCCAGCTACGATTTCGGGAGAGTCTTTTGATTGCCATCTTCTCTTTTTTTCACAAGTGTGTGCTAACAAAGTGCTTTCACGTTTGAATGTCTTTTTACAGAATTCACACTTCATTATTTAAAAATATCCTTAATTTCTTTTTTAGTCAGTCCTTGCTGCTCCATACGGTCAACAAAGATGGTCTTGTCATTTTCTTGTGCTAGAAGTTCAAGTTCAGTATCGTTGTATTCTGGGTATTCTTCGGCCAGCCACTCAACTAGTTTATTTTTCTTGCCACGCTTGCCCGGCGGTATCCATTCGTGATATTGAGGTTTACCGTCACCTGCAAGTTGTAGTAACTGATGCTGTAACTGCGGATGATGTTTTAAGGTGTTAAAATTTACATTAGTAAACTCGTTGACTAGCATCAAATATTGAGCTGCATTTCTACCTTTAACACTACTAGCCCAGCGCATTTGTGTCCACATACTCTTGCCGAACTTTTCACGTTCTTCTTTAGTAAGTGTATCCCACCATTTTCTATCACGAGTATCGAGAACTCGCATTTCATTTTTAATATTCAACTTGTCTGTCATATTATTACCAAAGATCACCTGTACTTAATACATCTGGAATTTTGTTAGTTTCTTTAACTATGAATATGCACTGTGGGTTGTCGCTATCATCCAACGGGACCGTTAAAATGTGTCCGTATTTCAATTTAGGAAAATACCATTTCACTTCTTGAAAGATGTTAACGATTTCGATTTCATCAAAACTGGGAATAAATCCTGTAATAGGATTAAACACAAAACTTTTAAATCCCCTGTCGTTTAAACTTGTAATAGGCAGTACTTCTGGATCCCCCACACTAGGATCGCAGCAAATAATACTCCAGTCTAGCGGCACTTTCATTGTACGTTTTCCGATTTTAAGAACTGCAGCCGGGCTGCTGAAACTTTCCAAAAATACCAATGGCACAAAGATGTAGTCTGCGTTTTCTTTATCTGTGTAGTCTAATACACAGTATCGTATGTCATCGATTTCTTCTGGAACAAAATCAACATCATAGCTTTCGTTATCTACTGTTAAGATTTTCATTTATAATTTACTTTCTCCACTTTAAATGGGTAATTTGCGTCTTTGTAAAATCTCTTGCGTTCAGTTAAGTGGCGTTTGCTAAATTTTGCACTAGACGTAATATCCCAAATTTGCACATGATCTTTATCTTGTGCTTTACGTATACCTCGACCAATTGACTGAATGACCCTTACAAAACTTTTACCAGGTTCGAGCAATACTAAATTAAAGATACGAGGAATGTTAATACCAACTGCTGCAACACCATATGTTGCAACAATGATTTTGTTATCTGCTTCTGCAATTTCATCATATTCGTCTTTGCGATCTGATGTTTTCATTGCTCCGCTAATAAACACGGTATCCTCGCCCAGACGTTCTATTAGTCCTTCTCCTGCTTTAATACGATCTACTAGTACAAGTGTATTGCCGGTTTCAGCCATGTTGGCTATCATCTCACTAAGATAATCTAGCCTGTTACTATCGGTTGTTAAGTAAGTTAGTTCGCTTTGATAGTTGCCAAACGACACAGTATCCTGTAACTGTACTACGTTAACATCACAGTTTGCTAGTACACCCTGGTCTTGAAGATCACTGGCTGCTAGCTGATTTACAACTTCGCCTAGTCCAACTTCCAGTGTCAGTCTTTCATGATCTGCTTTTGGAATAGTACCCGTTAGTCCCCAGCGTATTGGAACATTTCTAAAGCTACCAGTTAGTAGTTTTTTGAGTACATCGGCTTTTGCTTGATGAACTTCGTCTACCATAATACACACCACGTCTTGTGCAAATTCATCCAAGCTCATTTCGCTTTCACCATCACGAAAGCGTTTTTCAATCAAGTTTAAACTTTGCCACGTGCAAATAGTGTGTGTTTTACCGTACTCTTTACGGTCACCGAAATATACACCAACGTCTAAGCCCAAGTTAATATAGTCTGCTTCAGTTTGCGTAACCAAGTCTTTGTTAGGCACAATAACAATACTGCGCCCATACGGCTCAATCAAATTACTCAGTGCTGCTGTCATCAGCGTTTTGCCCGCACCAGTTGCAATTTCTTGAATGCTTTGATTATTCTCTAAAAACTTATTAATAATATTAACTTGATAATCACGAAGCACAACTGGCTGTCCTGCTGCAGGGTGTTTATCTGGCCACAGCTTATGAGAAAAATGATCTTCTGTTATTTCTTGAAAGTCAAACTTCCATGTGTTGCGGTTATCTTCTACTTCAAAGTCGTATTTGTTTCCCTGCAAAATTGGAATGATATGAGGAAGTGCATTTACAAATGTTGCACCACCAACGCTAAAGAAGCTGACGCACCCGTCCCATCTGCCAAGTTTGTAAGCAGGAACATGGCGTGCATACGGTAAAAAGAACTTCAGTTTATCCATGCACTTTCGTCTAGTCTGAAGATCAAGGCCTTCGACTTTTACGTTTACTTCGTCTTTAAGAATAATTTTACATTTCATACTATGATATTATAACACATTTTAATTGTTGTCAAGGCTTACTTAAATACTTATATAAAGAAGGGACTAGTAAGATATCTTACTAGTCCCCGAGCAGTCTGGCAGCGTGAGTGAGAGTGACGCATCAGAGGAGTGTCCACTGCCAGCCTTATTTTTAAGAACGTTTCATGCAGGTCATTTCTACATAACGTTCCCACTTATTACCGTTCATACGTTTTAGATCGGCAATCTTGAGTACCATACGCAGGCTCATCTCACGGATCCTACTACGGTTATTAAAAATGTAATCCAGCAAGTCGTCTTGTTCTTGCTTAGAAAACATGTATTCTTGCAGCATACCGTCATTTACGATTTGCTTACAGCGCAGAAACTTGTCTCGCATTGTGTCTAGTGTCAAGTCCAAGTAGTGGCAACGTGACATAATAGCGTCGAGGTGATCTTTAATCTTACCACGTGTTTTATCAAACTTGAGGTTAGTAATAAAGATAATCGATCCTTTAAACTCAAATTGGTCTGGAACACCTGCACGTTCTAGTGCACGGCTTTCACTGCGCCAGCTAATAACACGCTTTGGGCTCGAGTCTAGTGCAGCTTTTAGCAAGTTGAGACTAACTTCGTCCCACAGTACACTATCGCAGTCGTCTAGTACAAGCACTGAACCTTTTTCTGCATAGTCGTACAACAATTTGTATAGACCAATCGGCGATGCTGCACCTTTTTCCATTCCAAACCGCATGCCTGTGTTGCCGCTGCCGCCGCTCATTTTATTCATCATAGCAGCTTCACGAATTACTTGCTCAACTCCGTAGCTTTTACCTACACCCGGAGGTCCTGTGACAACCATACCACGTACAACGCCGTCGCAAGCAGCATAACTCATATCTTCAAGGATTTGAAACCGTTCACGCAAACGTTCGATAATTTGCGCATCTGTTTCTTTTTTAGCAGTAGTAGTCGGAACCGCTTCACCGTCTTCTAACAATTCAAAATACTCCGGGCTTTCTACCTTAACACGAATGTTGCCGTCTGGCATACCTGCATGTTCAGTTGCGTCTACAGTAATGTAGTTGCTTTTGGCGCCTTCAGTATAGCTCTTAACTAAGCTGAATACTGTGTCTGTTACAGGCATGTTACGATAGCTTCCGTTACGAATTAGTACTTGTTGCATGGGGTCTCACTCCGTTTGCTTCTCTGTCTATATATTAACAATACAGTCTAACAAACATGCTGTCAACCAATTTCTTCAATTTTTACATAATTAATTACAGATTCTTTGCATTTACTAAACTTGCTAACGTCAAGTGTTTTAACTTTGCCTGTAAGTATTACACGCTTGTTTTCTAGCAAACCTGAAATATTAGGTTCCTTAGAGAAGAAAAATTTAACGATATTATCATCTTGATTCACACAAGTAACCAAATGAATTCCATACTTGACAATAAACTTTACATCTTTAACAAGTACGGAAAAACGCATGCGTTCGCCTATCTTTCCGATAAACTCGCTCTTATCTCGCATACTGTCAAACCAATCTTCCAGCGATTGACGCTTTGTAGCAACACGCCGGCTATTGGGTAAACTTGCAATAACGCTAACACCAAACCCGTCAGTTGATTCATTGCTAACTGCTCTGATTACACTTTCTTCGAAACTACTAAGTGTGTCCATGAGTTTTTTAGCAACCAAATCGGTACGGAAATATTCTCGAATATCACAAGCCCGAGCTGCAACGTCTTCTGTAATTTCAGGCATTTCAAACCCGTCTGCGCCCGTCATGTAGTTGAAGATTGTAGTTTTATTATCGTACACCATTTTTTCGGTTTGATAATCATAATGCCCAAAGCCACTTTTAACAAAGCCTTGTGCATCATCGACATATACTGCTAACTCAAGCACTTGCTTCACGTTGTACTCATATGTTTTCTTTTTCATATCGGTCACCTTATTGCTAACGTCTACATGTATAATATAGTAGAGTTGATACTAATTGTCAATGAAAAACGCAAGAAATGAATCCTGCGTTTTCAATGACTTACAATTTTTATCGAATGCGACGACCGTTTTTGTCAATAAACTTTACTTGTGCTGACTTAAAGTTTTTGATTTTATGTGCTTTTGCATACGTAACACGATATTCATACAACTCCTGGAGTTTTTTTACACTTTTTGTAAACTCCTCAAAACAGTAATTATCCTGACGCTTCCAGAATTCTATTTTGCGGTCACATATTGTAAGTTCCCGAGTTGACTGATGACGCTCTGTTATGTCGTCTGTCTGTGTTTGGATAAAACGCAAGTAAAACCAATTTTCTAAATGTTTTTCGATTTGTGCATTTGCGTTATAATCCGAAGCACGAAACGGTCGGCTACTTGTGAAAGGTTGGTTTTCTGAATAGAAAAAATGCATTGTCACTCTCCTCTGTCTAATGCAAAGTGAGTATAGCAAATTTTAAATAGCAGTGTCAACCGTTTATTTTGTAATTATTGATAGTGTCTGTTGTCATAACACCATTGATCCAATTTTCTGCTGCATCTTCGACATACACAAAACTATTATTGGGATATTCGATTTCTCCCAAACGAATGTTATCTTTGTAAAAGGTGCAGCTTAATAATTCGCCGCTTATAGTAATTATTGCAGACTTCTTATTGTGTTTAAATGTTTTTAAGATTTTCATCGATTTTCTTTTTTAATTGCTTTGCTTCGTTACGCAACTGCTTAGTTGTGCTTCGTTTAATTTTTTGTTTTTTTACTTTTTGCTTTTTAACGTCATCTGTTAAATCTTGAACAATTTCATCTACTGTATTATTCATTGGGTACAAATCAGTATTTTTCATACTAGTATTTATTTTTTGACTGTTCGGTACGTACCTTCGGGTCTGTTAATTGCTGCTACCAGTTCATCCCACATGTCTGGGCTCATTTCGATTGCTTCTACTTTATTGCCGTCTAATACTTGTCTAATGTAAACGATGTCATCAAACAAGTGCACTTTTACGTCTTCTTTGTGACCAGTGTCATCTAGTACAGTAATTTCAATTTCATCGAATTCAAATTCAACAGTAAACATTATGTATTGACACCTTTTCTATACACACAAACCGCTTGTCAAGCAGTTTTTGGACCTGCTTAGGTCATCCTGGGCACCATTTGCTCAATTGTTTTACAAGGGGAACAAAACCCTTAAACTTGGTGCGCCTGGAGGGACTTGAACCCCCACGCCGTAAAGCACTAGAACCTAAATCTAGCGTGTCTACCAATTTCACCACAGGCGCAGTTGTAAGCTAACCGTTGGCTTACACGAGCGTATTGAGTCGCTACACTATCTTCTTACTTTACAGTTAGGACACCAATCTCCGTGTGCTAACTCTGCTTTACATTCACTGCATGTTGTCATACAGTATTTATTCAGGTGTTTCCTCTTCTTGATCGATTTCAACTTGGAACGAAGCGATCATTTGTTCTTCCAGATCATCTTTATTAATAGTTCCAGTTTCTAGCAATCGAAGTGCATTTGCTGGACTTGATGCTTGTTTACTTCGTACTAAGAATGCACATGCTGCAACCATGTCAATTCGGTTAATGCCTGTAATATCCATTGCTTCTTCAATAAAGACTCGACCCATTTGTGTAACCTTTCAGTGTTACTTGTTATTTGGAGCGGGTAAGGAGAATCGAACTCCTGTCTTCAGATTGGAAATCTGTAATAATACCATTATAC
>ERZ807291.2378-NODE-2378-length-28579-cov-7.330178_pt1 | contig 28579 bp, 23 predicted proteins | sample MGYA00521257_ERZ807291 | MGnify/ENA primary metagenome ERZ807291 (study PRJEB31413, sample SAMN03169783) | marine metagenome | biome: Marine; feature: Water; material: Subsurface seawater | place: North Sea | collected 2011-04-28 | depth 1 m m ...
TCGTCGTCCGGGAATTTGTGCAGTAGGCAGGTCAGGTGCCAGGAGAACCGTTCCGCATTCCAGATGCGTCGAAGGGCCATTTCCGAATAGCTGTCGAGATAGCCGTCGTCGTTCTTGCTGTAATGATCGATCAGTCCGCGTGACAGGTAGTAAACATCCGAAAACGCGAGATTAAGGCCCTTCGCGCCGGTCGGCGGTACGATATGTGCGGCATCGCCTGCGAGGAACATGCGACCATGCCGGATCGGCTCGACAACGAAACTGCGCAGCGGAGCGATGGATTTTTCGATCGAGGGCCCGGTTTCGATGGCATCGGCAATGTCTTTCGGAAAACGTGCTTTCAGTTCTTCCCAGAACCGGTCATCTGACCACGCGTCAATTTTGTCGTTCAGGTCACACTGGATGTAATAGCGGCTGAGGCGCTCATTGCGCTGGGATGCCAGCGCGAAACCGCGTTCGTGATTGGCATAGATGATGTCGGGCAAAGGGGCGGTTTCCGACATGATCGCCAGCCATCCGAAGGGGTAGGCTTTCTCGTAGACGCGCGTCAGATCAGCGGGGATGGCCTTGCGGCTGGCGCCGTGAAAACCGTCGCATCCTGCGATGTAGTCGCAGTCGATGCGGTGTTCTTTGCCATCTTTTGTAAAGGTGACATAGGGGGCATCCGTGGTCATGTCGTGGGGCTGAACGCTTTCAGCCTCGTCGATGATGTGTCCGCCCGCCTTGTCGCGAGCGGCATACAGGTCTTCGGTAATTGCCGTCTGGCCATAGGCGGTCATGTCCCGGCCGGTGTATTTCCGGGTGTCGATCAGCAGCTTTTCACTGCCGGCCCAGGCGATATAAGAGCCGTCATGAGGCTTGCCCTCACGGTCCAGCCGTTCGCCGAGCCCTATCGAGCGGAGCATTTCGACCGACCCGGCTTCAAGCACGCCAGCGCGGATACGGCTGAGCACATAGGTCCGGCTCCGCTGTTCGAGCACGATATTATCGACGCCGTTAAGGTCTAGAATATGGGACAGCAACAGGCCTGCGGGGCCGCCGCCGATAATGACAACGCGTGTCTTTTCCATGGATATCTTCCCGTTTGCTGAGCCGGTTACAGTGGGGTCGGTCTAGACGGCTTCTTCAAGGGCGATGAGGCCCATGCCGGTTGTCATCGGCGCGTAATAGTTACGGTGGACTTGACGCAACGGGGCACCATCAAGCGCGCCGCGCATGGTGAGCCACATGATCAACTCCACCGCCTCGGCGCCGGCGTCTTCCATTATCTGCTGGTGGGTAAGTTCGGTAAGGGCCATCGGGTCGGTTTCGATCTTGTCGAGAAAATCCCGATCGAAATCGCTGTTGAGATATCCGAAACGCGCACCGTTCAGTTGATGGGACATACCGCCGGTGCCCAGGATCACAACCTTCGTGTCTTTCGGATAACTTTCCACCGCTTTGCGGAGGGCCTGCCCGAGTTTCCAGCAACGCAGGGCTGTGGGCAGGGGATGCTGAATGACATTCACCGCGACGGGTACAACTTTGACAGGCCAGTCCGGGTCGTGATCCCAGCACAGGTGCATCGGCACCATAAAGCCGTGTTCAACCGCCATTTCCTGACAGACCGTGATGTCGAATTCATTATAGACCAGCTCATTGCACAGGTGCCATGAGAAGTCCGCGTCGCCGGGGAAATCCGGCAGGGGGCGGCGGCCCCAGCCTTCATCGCCGACCGGGTATATGTCAGCGGCGCCGACCGCGAAGGTCGGGTACTTGTCGAAGAAAAAATCTCCGCCATGGTCGTTATAGACCACGATGGCGACATCCGGCTTGATCTCTTTCAGCCAGTCTTTGACGGGCTCATACGCATCGAAGAGAGGTTTCCAGTCTGGTTCCTGGGTGCGGCCCTGATCGTAGACGACACCGATGGACGGGACGTGCGACGTGCCGATACCGGCGATGATTTTTCCCATTTTTCGGATCCTCTACTTTGCGCCCGCGGCATTGCGCGTCGCTAGAAATTCTTCGAAGGTTTCGCCGCGTTGATGCGCGCCGATCTGGTAGAGGCCTGCGCCTATGACGGCGCCGATCTTCATGATCATATAAATATTGCCGCCGTGTTCATCCATTATGGCGCGCCAGTCACGGTCACGGATGAGTTGTTTTTCCTGTTCTGTGAGGTCGGAAGCCGAGAGTGCAGCTTCTTCGTCTGCCAGAAAAGCATCGCGGTTCTCCGGCTTCACCAGTGACATGGCAAATTTGTTCAGCCGGTATCCGAGGCGCGTCTGCTCTGCATCAAAGATCCTGGTGTCTTCGATGGGACGGCTGGAATCTAACTGTTTTGCCATCTTGCCCTCGTAAATCGATATCAAATGATAGCAACAATCCTACGCCAATGCGGTCGATGCGGCAACCCTCAGGAGGGGGATGAGGCCACCGAACGTTCGAGAAATCATTAGCTGCGGTGTCAGTTCATTGCCGACCCGCCATCGACGGCCAGCACCTGCCCGGTGACGAAATCGCTTTCTTCGCTGGCAAGAAAGATACAGGCGCCGACGACGTCTTCCGGCACCTGCTCGCGTTTGATCGCGCGGCCAGCGGTACCCAGCGCGATAAAGTCACGCAGTTCTTCCTGTGCGACAACGTTGTCGGTCATGATACCGCCGGGCGCGATGGTATTGGCGCGAATTCCGGCATCGCCAAGCTCGCGGGCGACGGATCGGGTAAACGAGATCACGGCCCCCTTGGACGTGTCGTAGTGGAGGAGGTTCGGAAGCCCCTTCAGGGCACGACCGGACGAAATATTGATAATTTTGCCATATCCCTGCTGCGTCATCTGCGGCACGACCGCCTTGGTGCACAGGAACATCCCGTTGATGTTCACGTCCAGCACCCGGTCCCATTCGGCCTTGCTGATCTCCATGATCGGCTTTTGGGCGATATGGACCCAGAGCGCCGCATTATTGACCAGGATGTCTATGCGCCCGAAGGCATCTATCGTGCGGGCAGCCATGTCGGCGCAGGCAGCTTCGTCGGTAACATCGGTCCGGGTAGCGATCACGGTGCCGCCTGCAGATTTGATCTCGTCGATCACCGCATCGGCGGGGGCAACATCGGCTATGACGACATTGGCGCCTTCCGCGGCAAACCCGCGTGCATAGGCGGCGCCGATTCCCTGCGCGCCACCGGTTATGATGGCGACCCTGTTTTGCAGCCGTGCCATTTGACGATCTCCTCTGCTGACGGGAACGGTCTTTGGCCAGCCAGCGGCCAGTGATGAATTCGGTTGATCACCGACGTTTATACAGAAACGCTGCCACCGGGACAAAAGCGGGATCGCACAGTGTCGCAAAGTTGCATTGTGATATCTGCCGGACGGCGTGGGAAATCTGCCGTGGTCTTGACCGCGCGCCCGTTTCGCTGTCCATTACATGCTGCAACAAGGTCGCGTACTTTCCTACCGGTGCGGGCGACGGCAGCAGAGATCAAGTCAATCACTTCAACGCAGTGGCCGTGTTGTATAGCCCATGAATTCTATCTCCCCATCCGTCGATACCGGCGATTTATTGTCAACGGCGACGCGCCTCCGCGATGCGGCGTATGGCGATGTCGTGACATACAGCCCGAAGGTCTTTATCCCCCTGACCAAGCTGTGCCGGGACGTGTGCCATTACTGCACCTTCGCGCACCCGCCGGTCGCCGGCGAACGGGCCTATATAAGCGCTGAAGAAGTCCTCGAAACAGCGCGGGCCGGCGCGGCTGCCGGGTGTACCGAGGCGCTGTTCACATTGGGGGACAAGCCGGAATTGCGGTATCGCGTGGCGCGCGACGAACTCGCATCCCTGGGACACGACACCACGATTTCCTACCTTGGCGAGATGGCGGAGCTTGTCCTCGCCGAGACCGGCCTGCTGCCGCACCTGAACCCGGGGGTGATGACGGCCGAAGATATTGCGCTGCTGCGGCCCGTATCGGCCTCGATGGGGCTGATGCTGGAGGGCACATCGCCTTCTCTATTCGCCCGGGGCGGTCCGCATTTCGGCTCGCCAGACAAGGACCCGGAGCGACGGCTGGAAACAATCCGTCTCGCAGGCGAGGCGCGGGTGCCGTTTACCACGGGTATTCTGATCGGCATTGGCGAAAGTCGCGAAGACCGCCTGTCGGCACTTGGGGATATACGTGACCTGCATGCCCGTTACGGTCATATCCAGGAAATCATCATTCAGAATTTTCGTGCCAAGCCGGGTACGAAGATGGCGTCTGCGCCGGAACCGGATATCGATGAGCTCCGCTGGACCATCGCCGCTGCGCGCGGCATTTTCGGTGCTGAAATGTCGATCCAGGCGCCGCCCAATCTCAGTGGCGAAGAATTCGGTGCGTTGATTGATGCCGGCATTAATGACTGGGGCGGCGTCTCGCCGGTCACGCCGGATCACGTAAATCCTGAAGCCCCTTGGCCCGAAGTCGTTCGGTTGCGAGAAGGGACCGCCGCGAAAGGGAAGGTGCTGGCGGCCAGGCTGCCGGTCTACCCACGATATATCTTCGATAATGGGTGGCTTGACGATGCCGTCCGTCCGGCGGTGCTGCGGGCAATGGATGGCGATGGTTTTGCGCGGGATGACGCATGGGCGCCGGGCGTTGCCGACAAGCTACCTGTCGCACCAGCCGTGACGGGTGGGGATGGTCGGCGTCTCCGTCACACCATCGACCTTGCCGTGGCTGGTGAGCGACTGGATGAATCCCTTATAGCGTCACTTCTGACCGCGCGCGGCGAAGCATATGGCGAGGTCGTGTCGGCCGCAGACGCGGTGCGGCAGGCGGTCAGTGGGGATGTTGTGACCTATGTCGTGAACCGCAACATCAATTACACGAATGTCTGCGGCTATCGCTGCGGGTTCTGCGCGTTTTCGAAGGGACGGCTAAGCGCCAACCTGCGCGGAGCACCTTATGACCTGGCGCTGGATGAAATATCACGGCGGGTTGCTGAAGCCTGGGAGCGGGGTGCGACGGAGGTCTGTCTTCAGGGGGGAATCCATCCCGATTATACCGGCGACACTTACCTGTCGATCGTCCGGGCTGTAAAAGCCGTGGCGCCGGGGATGCATATTCACGCGTTCTCACCGCTGGAAGTGTCACAGGGTGCGGCCACGCTGGGTATGTCGGTGGCCGACTATCTTGTTTCCCTGAAAGAAGCCGGGCTGGGCTCCTTGCCGGGGACAGCGGCGGAGATTCTGGACGATGAGGTCAGAGCCGTTCTGTGTGCCGATAAGTTATCTACCGATGAGTGGCTGGCGGTCATCGGGACCGCACATGAGGTCGGGTTGCGGACAACAGCAACGATAATGCACGGACACCTGGAGCGCCCGATCCACCACGCACGTCATCTTTTGCGCATTCGCGACCAGCAGCAGAAGAGTGGCGGGTTTACCGAATTCGTACCGCTCCCCTTCGTTCATATGGAGGCGCCAATTTATCTCAAGGGTATTGCGCGCAAGGGGCCGACATTCCGCGAGACAGTGCTTATCCATGCCGTTGCCCGGCTAGCGTTGAATCCGGTCATTCCGAATATTCAGACAAGCTGGGTGAAGCTCGGCACTGCCGGTGCAAAAGAATGCCTCACGGCAGGTGCGAATGATCTGGGTGGTACATTGATGAATGAATCAATTTCGCGAGCCGCCGGCGCTGCGCACGGCCAGGAGCTCTCGCCCGCAAATATTCGTGACCTTATTCACGGGCTTGGACGCAAAGCCCGCCAGCGCAGCACTTTATACGGAGATGTTTCAGCCGACAGGCAGGCGGCATCGCAAGAAGCCAAACCGCTGACCGAACCGGTACAGACACCGGCGGCCAAGTTCGCCCATGGAGTAGCAGCAGAATGACAGATCAATTGCCGGTTATCGCGGTTATAGGCGGCACCGGTGCTGAGGGCTCGGGGCTAGCCGCCCGGTGGGCCCGTGCCGGATACCGCGTGATCGTCGGATCGCGGAATGCAGAGAGCGCTGCTGCGACAGCATCCGAGATCGGCGCGGAAGGTATGGACAATGCAGCAGCTGTCGCGGCCTGTGATATTGCCGTTCTGACGGTGCCCTATGCTGCACAGCGTGCGACCCTGACCGCTCTGCGGGAAGGGCTGCAGGGGAAGATACTTGTTGATGTGACCGTCCCCCTGGTGCCGCCCAAGGTGATGCGGGTGCAATTGCCCGAAGAAGGATGTGCAGCCCTTGTCGCACAGGCAGTGCTCGGCAGTAATGTGCAGGTGGTGTCTGCCTTTCAGAATGTCTCTGCCGGGCATTTGAAAGACCCCGATTACATTATCGACTGCGATGTGCTGATCACCGGCGACGATCCCGCAGCACGGGCGGAGGTCGTCAATCTCGCTGCGGCTGCAGGGCTGAACGGCGTGGAGGCCGGTCCGCTGGATAATGCCGTTGCAGCGGAAGCCATGACGTCATTGCTGATCTGGATGAACCGGAAATACAAATCACCTGGCGCGGGCATTCGGATAACGGCTCTACCGCCGGAGAGCGATCTATAAAAAGCGCGCCGAGAAGCCCGTTTTTACATTTGAAGGTGCTTTCATCGGTGGTGTGGAAGACGACAGCCCCCGATACCGGCGATGAGGCATAAGCCATTGAGGGTTTCCGGCGGCGCCGGCAACACCTTCCGAAATTGCAATGGATTGGAACAGGCGTACGTTATGATCCAGCGGATCGTATATGCGGGGAGCGTTGTCTCCCGTGTGAAAGAAAAAGTGGAATCATGACCGATACCAAAGTGTTGATCGCCGGCGGTGGGCCGGCGGGACTCGTGCTGGCGCTCGAGCTCGGTACGCGCGGTGTAGACTGCATTCTTCTGAATGATGCGCTACACACGGCCAGTCACCCCAAAGCCAATGCCGTCAGCAGCCGGACCATGGAGCATATGCGGCGAAATGGTATGTCGGAGCAGTTGCGCGCCCGGGGCCTCGCACCCGATCATCCGACCGATCTCGCCTATTTCACCAGCCTGACCGGGCACGAACTTGGCCGCTTTCGTCAGCCCTCTCGGGCGGAGGCAATGGCAGAAGCAAAGTCCGGAACGGGCGCCTGGGCATCCCCGGAGCCGCCGCTTCGGTGTTCGCAGATTTTTCTCGAAGAGGAGCTGAAAGCGAAGGCCGATACGCTTACATCCGTCGATATGCGCTTTGGCTGGAAACTGACCGGCTTTGAGGACCGGGGAGATCACGTCACTGCGACGATTGAGAATTCCGGGACAGCCGAGAGCCACGAGATTACGGCCCGCTACCTTGTAGGCTGTGACGGTGGAAACAGCCTCGTTCGTAAATCACTTGGTATCGAGCTGGAGGGCGGGTCCGGCGTTGTGCGCCCGATGATGGGCGGGCCGATGTACGCGGCGTATTTTCGTGTGAATGACGAACCCGATTGGCTGCCCGAACGCCGGGCCTGGCAGTACTGGATGCACATGGAGGATATGCGTGCCCTGCTGGTCCATGTCGATAGCGACCGGTTGTTCCTTTTCCACTTTGCGATGCCCGACGGTGGTGACGGCGCTGACCCGACAGCGCTGATCCACCGCGCCATCGGCCGCGATGTTCCGCTTGAAGTGATCTCGTCTGTGAACTGGAATGCCGGTTACAGCCTGGTCGCGCAGAAATTTCGCTCCGGAAACGTTTTTATCGCGGGCGATGCAGTCCATCTTTTCACGCCGACCGGTGGCATGGGAATGAATACGGGTGTCGACGACGCGGCGAACCTCGGCTGGAAGCTGGCGGCAGTGCTGCGGGGTGATGGAGGAGAGGCGCTTCTGGAGTCATACGAGGCGGAGCGCCGACCCATCGGCGTTCGCAACGTCAATTTTGCGCGCGGGTTTGCCGACTCCGTCGGGAACGTTGAAATCGCAGACTGCGTGTCGGACGATACGCCGGACGGGGCAGCGGAACGGGCGCGCCTGAAGGCTCATTTTGAGCACCATGCCGAGTTCGAGTTCATTATCCCGGGCGCTTTTCTGGGCCTGCGGTACGAGGAATCGCCGGTTATTGCCTATGACGGCACATCGCCGCCGCCGGATCATCCTAACAATTACACGCCAAATGCCATTCCGGGATCGCGGGCGCCTCATGCCTGGCTGGACGATGACGCCCTTTTCGACCGTCTGGGGCCGGACTACACGTTGCTCAGGTTCGGTGGCGGACAGGACGACCTCGGCCCCGGTGTCACGGTGCTGGATATCGATGATCCTGCGGTGCATGACCTGTATGGCGCAGATTATGTACTTGTCCGGCCCGATCAGCATGTTGCCTGGCGGGGCAATGAAATCGGTGACGGCGCAGCGCTAGCAGATACCGTTTGGGGCCGGCGCGCCCTATAATACGACCAGACTTTAAGCCAGAACTTAAGACGGAGGATTCCCGACGTGGGTGAATACGGTATTTCCCAAGCCATTCCCCGGTTCGAAGATGCGAAACTTTTGACCGGTCGCGGCGATTTTATCGACGACGAAAACGCCCACGGGCAGCTTCACGGTTTCATGGTGAGGTCACCTTATGCCCACGCGGATGTCGGGGGGATTGATATATCGGCGGCTCTTGAAGCCCCCGGTGTGGTCGCCGTCTACACCGGCCAGGATTACATGGGCGCAGGGTGGGGGACGATCCCGCATATCGGTCCACCGGTAAAACGTCGGGGCGGTGCTGATTTTATTCTGCCGGATTTCTGGCCACTTGCCGTTGATCGCGTCCGGATGGTTGGTGAAGGCGTCGCATTCGTGCTGGCGGAAACGGCGGCACAGGCGCGCGATGCCGCTGAACTGGTGATGGTCGATTTCAATCCGTTGCCTGCTTCCGCTGTCACGGCGACGGCCTTGGACGATGATGCGTTCGTCCTCTGGGAGGATATCGGCAATAACGAAGCGCTGGTGCATGAAATCGGCGACAAGGATGGAGCCGATGCCGCTTTTAACAAGGCGGAGCATATCGTTGAGCAAAGGTTCAATATTTCGCGTGTCCTCGGCAACGCCATGGAGATGCGCGGCTGCCTGGCAATCCACGATGCACGTTCTGACCATTACACGTTGCGTGCGCCGATCCAGCATCCCTGGGTGGCCCGCCGGGTTCTTGCGGGAACGGTTATCGGTGTTGAAGAGCTTCAGGTCCGTGTCATCACGCCCGATGTCGGTGGTAGTTTCGGTATCAAGGCCAATGTATATCCCGAATATCTGATAGCACTTTTTGCAGCCAAAATGTCAGGGCGGCCGGTGAAATGGATGAGCGACCGCAGCGAGGGTTTTCTCAGCGATTTTCATGCGCGCGATAATGTTGCGGATGCCGCGCTGGCGCTGGATGCCGAAGGTAATTTTCTCGGGTTCCGGCTGCGTAACCTGGTCAATATCGGTGCTTATTTCTCGCCTATCGGTTCCGGTCCGGCGACCAATAACCTGGGCTCTCTATCAGGTGTTTACACGACGCCGGCGGCCTACGTCGAAGTGGTCGGTGTCTTTACAAACAGTCACCCGACGGCCCCGTACCGGGGTGCAGGACGTCCGGAAGCGGCGTTCATCATCGAGCGTCTGATCGATATCGCGGCGCGCGAGTTGTCGTTCGATCCCGTTGAACTGCGCCGCCGTAATATTATCCCGGTGGAGGCGCTGCCGTTTAAAACGTCGCTTACATTCACTTATGATTCGGGCGAGTTCGAAAAGAACATGGATGACGCAATGGGGCTCGCCGACCGGGACGGGTTTGCGGCCAGACGCGCCGCCTCGGAAGCGGCCGGGAAATTGCGGGGCTTTGGTATCGCGAATGCCATTGAGCGCGCCGCACCGCCGGGGATGGAGACTGCGGAGCTTCGCTTTGACCCCAGCGGGACGGTCACCATCCTGTCCGGTACGACGGCCCAGGGGCAGGGCCATGTGACGATGTATACGCAGTTGCTCTGCGACAAGCTCGGCATGGAGCCGGAACAGGTGCGGGTGATCGAGGGCGATACCGACCGGCTCGCCTTTGGTTTCGGGGCAGGTGGCTCGCGTTCTTCGGCAATGGGTACCGCCGCGTTGATGATGGCCGCCGATAAGGTCATCGACAAAGGGCGTGAGATCGCCGCACATATTCTGGAAGCGGCGGTCGACGATATCGAATTTGCCGACGGCAAGTTCACCGTCGCGGGTACCGACCGTGATGTGCCGCTCAGCAAGGTTGTCAGCGCGGCCTTTGCGCCGCTCACGTTGCCGCCGGGTGTCGAGCCGGGGCTGGCGGAGCAGGCTGCCTATCGCGGTGACCTGCCGAGCTATCCGAATGGCTGTCATGTCTGCGAGATTGAAATCGACCCCGAAACCGGCATGACGGAAGTGCTGAACTATGTCGTTGTCGATGATTTCGGGACGATACTGAATCCGCTTCTGGTCAAAGGGCAGGTTCACGGCGGCGTCGCGCAGGGGCTGGGACAGATTCTGCTGGAAAACACCGTCTATGATTCAGATGGCCAGCTGCTGACCGCATCATTCATGGATTACGGCATGCCGCGCGCGGATGATTTTTCCGATTTTGTCATCCAGACCAATAGCGTGCCGACAAAAACCAATCCGCTCGGTGTTAAAGGTGTCGGCGAGGCGGGCGCGGTCGGCGGTATGCCTGCGGTGATGAACGCCGTGATGGACGCGATTGCCCCGCTCGGTATTCGTGATCTTGATATGCCGGCAAGCCCGCCGCGTATCTGGGCGGCAATCCGGGATGCGCGTTCAGCGGGGTGATGGCGGCCACGGTCTGACAAACCGTTTGAATTGATCTATTTTCCCACGATCTGAACAGAATCTAACCAGAACCGGATACCCAGTCTCTGATGACAGAATTGCTCAATTCTCTTTCTGCCGTAGACATCGCGACAGGTGTCGCCGACGGAACTTTCACTGCAGAGGCAGTGACCACCGCTTGTCTTGACCATATTGCCAGCCGGGAAGAGACGGTAGGTGCGTGGGAATTTCTCGATCCGGAACGTGCCCTTGCTCAGGCTCGCGCGGTCGATGCGGCTGAGGTCAAAGGCCCGATGGCGGGCGTGCCTGTTGGCGTGAAAGATATTATTGATACGCACGATATGCCGACAGGCATGGGTTCGCCGATTTATGACGGTCACCAGCCGGCGGCTGATGCGTCCTGCGTGGCGCAGATGCGGGCCGCGGGGGCGGTAATCCTCGGCAAGACGGTTACCTGTGAATTCGCGGGGCTGACCCCCCGTAAAACATCGAACCCGCATGACCCGACACGCACGCCCGGTGGATCTTCCAGCGGCTCGGCGGCCGCCGTGGCCGATCAGATGGTGCCCGTCGCGTTCGGGACACAGACAGGCGGCTCGGTACTTCGGCCTTCGTCGTATTGCGGGATTATCGGCTACAAGCCGAGTTTTGATACCTTCAGTCTGACCGGCGTATATCCGGCGGCGGAAAGCCTGGACACGCTTGGTCTCCACGCCCGAAGTCTCGACGATATCGAACTGATGAGCGCTGCGATGCTGCGCCGGCCGTTTACGCCGGTAACAGATATAAAAAAACCGCCGGTTGTGGGTTTCTGCAAAACATCAATGTGGGATGCAGCACTGCCCGAAACGCACGACGCCTTAGAAGCTGCAGCCGCGGCGATGCAGGCGGCCGGCGCGATGGTCCGGGATTTCGAGCTGCCGGAGGAATTCGACTGGCTGGGTGAACTGCGCGGAATGATCAACGGCTGGGAACGTGCCGACGTGATGGCGGATGAATGGGCGCGTAACCGTGATGCGCTCAGCGCTCAGATGCAGGGGACAATCCAGGGCGGGCTCGACACGCCATACCGGGATTATGTCGATGCCATGCACCTGATGGAGGCCTGCCGGGCCCGTACCACACAGTCCTTCGAAGGATGCGACGTGCTTCTGACGCCGGCAGTGGACGGCGAGGCGCCTGTGGGGCTGGCGGAAACCGGCAGTCCGCGTTTTCAGGCATTGTGGACCATGCTTCACACCCCCTCGATCACGCTGCCGACGCATAAGGGGCCGAACGGATTACCGGTGGGTATTCAACTGGTTGCGCCCTATCGTGCAGACCGCTCGCTCCTGGGTATTGCCCGCTGGACATTGGAAGCCTGCAAGTGAGCGCAGAGGAACGCGGGCGCCTGAAACGCGGGCAGATCGGTGAACGGGTTCTCCGGCTTGAAGACGGCCCGCTTCTCGCTGGTGCCGGAACCTTCGCGGCAGACTGGTCTTTCCCCGATACGCTGCATATGCGCGTTGTGCGGGCGAGTGTCGCACACGGGGTAATTACCGGTATCGACACATCGGCCGCTGAGGAAATGGACGGGGTTATAGCCGTCTGGACCCCGGCGGAGGTGGCGGATATCCCACTTATCGACTTCCGGGCCACCAAGTACACGGGGCTCGATCCCTATAAGCAGCCCGTCCTGGCTCGGGAGCGCGTGCGCTATGTCGGCGAACCCGTTGCGGTCGTTTTTGCCGACGACCCCTACACGGCGGAAGATGCAGCGAACCTTGTATTCGTCGATATCGATGAGCTTCCGGCGATTACGGATGCGACAGCGGACCCCGTCGAGTTTCTGCCGGGCCATGACAGCGAAGCGACGATTATTGAAAAGGGATACGGCGATGTCGACGCGGCCTTTGCCAATGCATCGGGCATCGTCGAGCTTGATCTGCGGATCGGCCGGCACAGCGGCGTCCCGCTCGAATGCCGGGGCGGGCTTGCACGGGTTGATCCCGAAACCGGCATTCTCGAATTCTATGGGGCGACCAAACGCCCCCATCCCAATCGGGATCTGATCGCGAAAACACTGGGGCTGGAGCCCGCGAAGGTGAACCTGTTTGGCGGCGATGTCGGCGGCGGTTTCGGGATACGGGGGGAACTGTACCCCGATGATTTTCTGCTGTGTGCGGCGGCCCTTCGGCTTGGACGTCCCATCCGCTGGATCGAGGACAGGCGCGAGCACCTGCTGACCGCCAATCATTCGCGCCAGCAGCGTCACTTCGTGCGCGCTGCCATTGATGCGGACGGGCGTATTCTCGCCATCGACAACAGGTTTTTTCACGATCAGGGCGGCTATCTCAGGACCCACGGCGTGCGCGTCCCGGATATGACGGCTGGGTTGGCGCTCGGCCCGTATCAGGTGCCGGCCTATCGCGTTGCCGGACATGTCCGGCTGACGAACAAGACACCGGCGGCGACCTACCGCGCGCCGGGGCGGTACGAGGGCACTTTCGTGCGTGAACGTCTGCTCGATGCGATCGCGGCAAAGGTCGGCATTGACCCGATCGAAGCACGGCGCCGAAATCTTATTGCCGAGGCTGATATTCCTTTCGCCCGGCCGCTCGACGCGCTCGAGGTCGACGTGGTCCTTGATTCCGGCGATTACGCAGGCCTGCTCAACAAGGCACTGGCGGATTTTGGCTGGGACGGGATACAGGCATCGCTTGCCGCCCGGCGCGCTGCGGGAGAGTCCGTCGGGGCGGGGCTCGGATTCTTTGTCGAGAAATCAGGCCTTGGTCCGACCGACAAGGTCCGTGTCGAAGCCGATGCGCAGGGACAGATCACTGTCGTCTGCGGCGCGTCGAACCTGGGGCAGGGTGTAGTGACGGTTCTCGCCCAGATATGCGCCGGGACGCTGGGCGTCGATTACACCGATGTTGACGTTATCCATGGCCGTACCGATGTGATCGATGAGGGCTATGGAAGCCATGCATCCCGCACCACCGTGATGACTGGCGAAGCTACGCGGGTTGCGACGGTTGCCTTACGCGAAAAGCTGGTCGCCCTTGCAGCGACGCGATTGCAGGCTGACGCGGCATCGATCGACATTGTCGATAATGTGGCACAGCACAGGGAATCCGGGGCCTCTATTACATTGGCAGATGTGGTTGCCACCGCGGGTGAGGAAATTATCTCCGCCGAAGGCCGCTACGATACAACGCACATGAATTATCCCTATGGCGTCCACGCGGCTGTTGTCGCGGTCGACCGGGAGACGGGGATCGCAAGGGTCGAAAAATTTATGATCGCCTATGATATCGGCTGTGCGATCAACCCGATGACGGTCGATGGACAGCTTCAGGGCGGTCTGGCCCAGGGTATCGGTGGTGCGCTTTTCGAAGAGTTCACCTATGACGAATTCGGCCAGCCGCTGTCATCGACCTTTGCCGATTACATGATGCCGGGTGCAACCGAGGTGCCGGGTGCGGATATCCTGCTGACCGAAGATGCACCGAGCCCGCTTAATCCGCTCGGCATCAAGGGTGCGGGTGAGGGCGGAATAAATGCGGTTGGTGCGGCTATTGCGTCGGCGATCGACGATGCCATCGGGAAGCGGGGTGCGGTGACCGAACTGCCGGTAACGCCAAGGCGCCTGATGGGATTGATGGAGACGGTTTAAGCGGCTTCCCGCCCGGTGGCGGCAAAGGTCTCGGCGTTGGTCCGAATGCTTCCGGCGCCTGCACCACGGACAGTGTCGATTATCGCATTTGCATCAACGGGATCGATTTCGCCGCGCCATGCAACGTGACCGTCAGGCCGCACGAGGCACAACGCGCACGCATATACCGAGCGTGATTCATCGTTATCAACGTGCTCAACCGAAAGCGGCATACCGCAGGCCGCGGCTGCGGCAATCAGTCCGGGTGCATCCGGGGCGTCATTTCCGAGCCGGAGCAGGGTGAAGTCCTTGCCGAACAGATCGAGTGTTGAGCGGCCGTCAGCGAGCCAGGCATGCGGCGCGCGAGCACCGGGGCGGGCGGATTGTTCATATTCGGTGATGGTCAGAGCGGGAAACCCCGAGCCGTCATCAACGCAGATCGGTGACGTGTCGTACCGATAACCGACGGTGATACCTTCCTGTTCGTATTCCTCGTTATAGCCGCCGTTCTCGACGACATCCTGCGCGCGGGCACGAAGTGCGTCGCCGGCTGATGTATCCTTGTCGATGTCTTCGCCCGATGGGAGTTCGGCGAGCTTCTTGAAATTGGCGGTTGCTTCCTCGTTATTGCGGATCGCAACCGGCTGACGTTCTGTGAAATAACTGTCGAGGAGCGCGTCGCCACCCCAGCCGTTCAGCACCGCCGAGAGCTTCCAGGCGATATCGACGGCTTCCTGGATCCCTGTGTTCATCCCGAGTCCGCCAGTCGGCGAATATTGATGTGCGGCATCACCCGCGATAAAGACCCGGCCGACGTGATACCGGTCGGCGACCCGACGGTGGCGTTCCCAGGGCAGGATCGATTTCAGGTCATAGGAAATGTCGTCCGAGCCGAGCGCCTTGCGGATCCATTTATGGGCATCGAAGCTTTCGGTGTCGGTGATCAGTTCGGGGGTAATCATCGATAGTCGCCATAAACCGCGACCGTCTACGGCAATGAACTGGCCCCAGAATCCGTCCGCACCATAAAGCCAGTACATCATCGCCTGATGTTTCCGGTGAAAGCGCATCACATCCTGGCTTTCGAAGAACATGTTGATATCGAATGACAGCGGCGCGTTGCCGGCGATATTGATGCCCAGCGTTTCACGGATCGGGCTGTCCGCCCCGTCACAGGCCACCATGTAACGGGCGCGCACGGTTTCCTGTTTGCCGGTCGTCCGGTCTTCCAGTATGGCCGTGACGCCGTCCTCATCTTGTTCGAATGACTTGAAGAGGGTTCTGTAACGAGATGTAACGCAGTCGAATGATTCGGCGCGTTTCTGGATTACTGGGTCGAAAAACAGCTGCGAGCAGCGCTGGTGTCCTTCGGGCGTATGCCGCCACGGCGGGCGGTCGTCATAGGATGGGTATTCGAAACCTGAAATCCGATAACCCGACAGGCTGGTGACATAGGCGATATTCATCGGGTGTTCCGGTGGCCAGCCTGCGCCGCGGATTTCTTCAGCCACGCCCCAACGCCGACAGAATTCCATCGTACGCGTTGATATCATGTTCATTTTAGGGTGGGAGACGGTGCCATCTCTCCGCTCGACCACAAGAGTATTGATCCCCTGATAGCCAAGCTCAGTGGCTAGCGCCATCCCGACAGGACCGCCACCAATAATCAGCACCGGTACGTCGTATGCGCTCGCCATAGCGCCGCCTCCCAGCCGTGGAGCCTCGCTCCGCCGCTCCGACATTGGGCCCGAGGGCCATTATTATGGTGTCAGAGTCTTTCCGAAGCCGGGCGAAGATGCCGGGAATCATATATTAAATCTAATATCGTTTTCTGATAAACTCATAAACATTATGCATGATTCATTGAATGTCAGAAATCTGAATGTCCGCCAGATGCTGGACCTCCTTGCGGTGGTCGATCACGGCGGCGTCACAGCGGCGGCGCGGGTGTTGAACGTCTCGCAACCGGCCCTTACCCGTTCGGTCCGCCAGCTCGAGGAATCGCTTGATGTGCGCCTGTTGGCGCGGGTTGGCAGAGGTGTTGTCCCGACCCGGTTCGGCCGCTCTCTGGCCCAGCATGCCCGCACGATAGAGGCTGAACTGCGCCATGCCGCGAGGGATATATCGGACCTGCAGCTGGCCGAGGCGGGACATATCGCGTTGGGCGCGTCTCCCATCGGCATGGCGACCCTCGTTGGCCCGGCAGTGGCGCGGCTGCGCAAGGCCCGTCCGGGGCTGACGGTCGATGTGCGTAACGATGCTTTTGAAAGCCAGCTCGATGCCCTGGACCGAGGTGATCTGGATGTTGTCATCGGCGCGTTATTCAGTGGTGGCGGGAATCACGAACATCTGGTGGAGGAAGTGCTGTTCCAGAACAGCCTTTCGGTCATTGTTCGCGGCGATCATCCACTGACCCAGCGCGATGACCTGTCATTCGCAGATCTCGCAGACGAGTCCTGGGTGATTGCGCGCGGCTCCGCCACTATCAGACAGCTCGTTGCGAATGAATTCAGGTTCGAAGGCGCGGAGACGCCCAAATTCGCGGTCGAAACTGATTCCATGCTTTGTGTGAAGGGGTTGCTGCTGTCCGGCGATTTCGTGTGTGCGAACCCGGCGGAGCTGTTCGCGACGGAGATCGAACGGGGCGTGCTTACGGAGCTGAAGCTGCGTTGGCATTCGAATTCAAGGGCGATCGGTTTCACCCTGCGTGAGAACGGCACGATTACACCGGCGATGGAGGCCCTGATCGGAATTCTGCGGGACCTCGGGCGGGAGCGCGAAACGGCCTAGCCTTCGACGACAGCGATGCCCTGGATTTCCACCATCATCTCGGGCTGGGCAAATCCTGCTACCGTGATCATGGCGCTGCCGGGGAAATTGCCGTCGGGGAAATATTCCTTTCGCAGCTCTGTAAACGCGTTGCCATAGCGGGAATCGATGATGAAGACCGTCATCTGGACAATGTCCGAGAGTTTCGCGCCGGATTTTTGCAGAAACGCTTCGATATTGGCGAAAGACTGACGTGTCTGGGCCTCGAAATCGCCGGCCAGTGATGCGCCATCGGGCGTCTGCGGCGCGCCGTAGCCGGCCAGCCAGATCATCCGCTGATCACTACCCTCCGTGATGACCGCCGGTGAGAAGGACCGGTTTTTCTGCCAGGTGCCGTGGATGAATTCGCGTTTCATGATGTGTCTCCCTTTTCTATCCGCGTTCTATCCGCCAGAGCAAAGCACGGCGGCGGCAGTAAGTCATCCGGGGACCAGGTGATCATCGTGCGAACCCCCCGTTGCGTGGTAGGGTTTGACGCGGGCGGGTTTCAGTAACGATGGGCACCAGGTGCCCGATAGAGGGGCATGATGAACCGGAATGACATGGTTTTTGCCGTCGGGAGTGTCGTCGCGGCCGCGGCGCTGGTTGTTCTGGCCGACAGCCAGGTTTCTGACAGCCGTTCGCGGAGTGCGGATAGCACAAGTGCCGGCACGGTGGCCGAGACCATCGACCTGTTCAGGGACGAGGGCTTCAATCCTGAGGTTGCGCTGAAGGCTGTCTCGCCGAGGATTCCGGCGGTATTTCTGGCGGAACTTCCCGATGACCTGAAGTCAATCCGTGATACCGAGCAGCGCAAGGCCGTATTCGTTACCGTTGTTCTGGCCCACGTATTATGGGCGAATGACCGTATTCGCGAGGACCGCGCCCGGATCGAGCGACTGAAGCGGGCGAATATTGCTGAAAAGAAAATGCGCAGTCGGGACCGAAAATGGCTCGCGCGTATGTCGATGAAATACCGGACTAAACCACTGGCTTTCGACGAATTGCTGCGCCGTGTCGATGTTGTGCCGCCTCGCCTCGCGGTGGCGCAGGCAGCCCAGGAATCCGGTTGGGGAACATCCCGCTTCGCTCATGCGGGAAATGCGCTGTTCGGTCAGCATGCACCGGTCGGTGCCGGCGCAATACAGGCAAAAGGGGACTCCGCGGTCGGCATGAAAGCGTTCGACACCCTTCATCGCAGCGTGGTCGGCTATATGCAGAACCTGAACAGTCACCGTGCTTACCGGCAATTCCGTGACATGCGTGCGGGTATGCGCGCCAGCGGACAACCGATGGATGCCCTGGCATTGGCCGGCGCGCTCGGCCGGTATTCAGAGGAAGGTGCGCTCTACGTTGATCGCCTGAGGACGATCATGGCGATGCCGGAAGTCGCAGCGGCGCGCGGGGCAAGGCTTGCCGAGGAAGAGTGACCTTTTCCTGCCGCCGTTATCTCAGCCGATAAGTTTTTTTGCCACCGTAAAGCCGAGCCCAGCTGCGGTGGCCGTAAGAACTGTGCCCCAGACAATGTCGACGACCACCATCGGCAGCGGCCAGTCCCGCAGGGTCGCAAAATTAGTCATGTCGTATGTCGCGTAACAGAAAAATCCAAACAGGGCCCCATTGATGGCCGCGGCTTTCCAGTCGACGGCTCCCGAGACGCAGAAATACACAATCCCGACAACGTAGAAGACGTAAAACAGAAACGCCGCGCCAATACGGAAATCGTCAGCCATCAGGTGGCCGATACTGCGCTGGTAAAACGGCTTTGCGACCATGCCGAGCCAGACGAGGTCGATAATCAGAAAAATGACCGTGCAGATCAGCCAGATCATCAAAAACTTGGTCAGTGTTTCACCTTCAGCCATCGATTAAAACTTCCGAATATTTGGGTTGTTCTGATGAGACATACGCGAGAAATGGTTTCTTGGTCTTGATACAGCCGGAATAAATATCGGCTTCAGCCGGGTTTCGCCGAAATGGTGCGCTTTGCAATCCTGAATATTATGCCGTGTCTGGACGCTCAGGGACAACCGACGTGCAGTGACGTATAACTGTACTGATGACGACGAGGCTTGGAGGGGCAGGGATGGCGACCGGTGACGACCACGTTGATGGCCAGGATGATCCCTATCAGGGTGGTGGGAAGATAAGCGTTCGTGAACGCAACAGGCGCGACAAGCTTCAGCGTATCACCGAAGCGGCGCGGGCGCTGTTCGTGGAAAAAGGGTTCGATGAGACGACGACGCGCGAAATCGCCCGACGCGCGGATGTCGCTCTTGGGACACTGTTCCTGTATGCAACCGACAAGCGGGACCTGCTCTTTCTGATCTGTACCAGTGAGCTCGAGGCGCTGACGGACAAGGCGTTCGGCGATGTTCCCCGGTCAGATCGGCTGATCGATGAACTGATCCACATATTCGATTTCTACTACCGCTATTTCGCCGAACAGCCCGGTCTTTCAAAATATATCCTGCGGGAACTCACGTTCTTCGTATCCGGGGTGCAGGGGCAGCGCTTTCAGTCCAACCGTCACCGTGTGATTTCGCAGTTGGAAGAACATCTTACAGGCGCCCGGGCGCGGGGATTGTTGAAGGAGGGCGCCAACCCGGCAGATGTCGGCTGGGTCGTGTTTGCGATCTATCAGGCGGAAATCCGCGAATGGCTTGTCGACCCGGCGCCGGACCCGGTCGATGGCCTGCAGTCGCTGCGCCGGGCGCTGAACGTGGCGCTCGATGGCTGTGCCGCCGAGACAGAAATTTCAGGCAGTTGATTTATTGAACATGTTCATTTAATTTTATCCGCTAATAAAGACATTCAGTCAGGCGAGGGAAAAAAACGATGGCAGACAGCAGACCAGCGGCACTTGTTACGGGCTCGGCGACAGGCATTGGCCGTGCAGAGGCGATAGCCCTTGCGGCGGCGGGGTACGATGTTGCCGTGAATTACAGCCGAAGCGCCGGCGCCGCGGAAGAAACCGCCGCTGCCTGTGCCGAACATGGGGCCAAGACCGTCGTGATCGGTTGTGACGTCGCGGAAGACACCCAGGTCAAGGCGATGGTTGCCGAGACCCTGGCGACGTTTGGACGCATAGATGCGCTCTGCAACAACGCGGGGATTACCAGCACTGCGCCTTTCAAGGACCTCGACGCCATTGATCTGGACGAATGGGACCGCGTGATGTCGGTCAACGTGCGCAGCATCGTGCAGGTCACGCGCGCCTGTGTGCCGGCCCTGCGGGATGCCAAGGGGGCCATCGTCAACACGGCCAGTATCGTCGGCCTGCGTCCGGGCCCGCAGCCGCTCGCCTATTCGACCAGCAAGGCGGCCGTCGTAGCGCTGACCAAGACGCTGGCACTGGCGCTCGGACCCGATATCCGGGTCAACGCGATTGCGCCCGGCTGGATGGAAGGCGAATGGATGGAACGGATGCTCGGCGACAACTATGACCGCCTGATGGAACGCCGCGCCAAGATGACGCCGTTGAAGCGTTGCGTCACCGATGCCGACGTTGCCGAAACGGCGTTGAACCTGATCCAGAGCAACCGTTTCGTGACCGGCGAGATCATCGTGATCGACGGCGGTTTCGCGGCATCCACCTGAACCGGTAGGGGAGAGACACCATGCTTGAAGGATTTGTAGGCTTTCCGGCGGAATATGCTTCCCGCTACCGCGAAAAGGGCTACTGGGAAGATCGCTCATTACGTGACCAGTTCGCCGATAACCTGTTCGGCCCGTATGCCGACCGCGTTGCGGTCATCGACGGAGACGTGTCGGTCACCTATGCCGAGATTGATGCTACGGCGCAGAAGCTGGCTCTGAACCTGTGGGACCTGGGCCTGCGGCCGCTTGACCGCGTGGTGGTCATGCTGCCGAACGTGATCGAGTTTTCGTATCTCTATTTTGCGCTTCAGAAAATCGGCGCCATTCCGATCTGCGCCCTGGCGACGCATCGCTATCACGAGCTCAGCCAGTTCACGGAGATCGCCCAGGCGAAGATGTGTATCGCGCCGGACCGTCAGCGTGATTTCGAGTTCGCGCCGATGATTGCGCGCGTTCAGGCGGAAAACCCCTGCATGACACAGGCTATTATTTATGGCGACGCGCCGGACGGGTTTCTGTCCTTCGCCGAACTGATGGACCGCGAACCTGTTGCCACCGCAGATGTTCTCGATGCGGTCGAGATCGATCCGACTGATCCCGCGGTCTTCCAGCTCTCGGGCGGGACAACCGGTGTGCCGAAGCTGATCCCGCGGACCCATAACGATTACTGGCTCAATTCGAAGCTCGCGACGCAATATACCGAGGTATTTGAGGATAGCTGCCTGCTATTGCTCCTGCCGATCGGCCATAACCTGCCGCTGGCCTGCCCCGGCATGCAGGGTTTCATGATGAAGGGCGCACGCGTCGTTCTCAGCACCAGTACGCGCCCGGACAACGTGTTCAACCTTGTCGAAAAACATGGTGTGACGCATATCCACGTGGTCCCGGCGCTGCTGATCCGCTGGATCAACGATCCCGGTATCACGGATTACGACCTGTCATCGCTGCGCATGATCCAGAGCGGGGGACAGCGTCTTCAGCCGGAAATACGTATCCGGACGCGCGAACTGATCCCGTCCGTCTTCGTGCAGGAGAATTTCGGCATGTCCGAGGGCACGCTGATGTTCGTCCGCAAGGGCGACCCGGAAGACGTGCAGCTCGAAACCGTCGGCCGTCCGGTCTGCGAGGACGACGAGGTCCGCCTGATCGACGAGGACGGTAATGAAGTGCCGTTCGGCGAGGTTGGTGAGCTGAGCGTACGCGGTCCTTATACGCTGCGCGGCTATTTCGGATCGCCCGAGCACAATGCCAAGGTCTTCACGTCTGAAGGTTTTTACTGTTCCGGCGACCTGCTGCGCCAGCACCCGTCAGGCAATTACATGGTCGAAGGGCGGATCAAGGACGTTATCAACCGCGGCGGCGAGAAGATCAGCGCCGAAGAGGTCGAAAACCTGATCCTGCAATACCCTGCGGTACAGAACGTCGCCTGCGTCGCCATGCCGGATCCGCTGCTGGGCGAACGCATGTGCGCCTGTGTGATCCCGAAGGCCGGTGAAACGGTTGATTTCGGCGAGCTGATCGCGTTCCTTGAGACCAAGGAGTTCGCCCGTCACAAGCTACCCGAACGGCTTGAACTGATGGAAGACTTCCCGCTATCGACGTTCGGCAAGGTTTCCAAGAAATCGCTGGTCGAGATGGTCACCGCCAAGCTCGAAAACAACGCTTAAAGATACGAGGCATAAAGATGCGCATTATCGATCTGCACTGTTACCCGAACACCCAGCCCTGGATCGACTGCCAGGGCCCCTATGTGCGCGCACTTGCCGAGTACTGGGACCGCGAATGGCTGGCCAAGGAAGAGGACGATGTGATCGCCGAGTTCACGACCGCCGGTGTGGACGCCGTGCTGGTCGCGCTCGATCTGGAAACCACGATCGACACGCCGCCGTGTTCGAACGAATACGTCACCGGCATGTGGAAACGCCATCCTGACCGCGTGATCCAGGCCTGGGGCGCGGTCGACCCGTTCAAGGGTGAGGTCGCGATCCGCGAGGCGAAGGAAGCGATCGAGGTGCACGGCATGCTCGGTTTCCATTTCCACCCGATTATGGGGCATTTTGCGGTCAATGACCGCGAGCATTACCCGCTCTTCGAGGTTATCAACGAGCTGAAAGCGCCGGTGATGATCGATGTCGGCACCACGGGCATGGGCGCCGGCATTCCGGGCGGTATGGGGGCCAAGATCCGCCATGCACACCCGGCTGCCATCGACGAGCTTGCCGCTGATTTTCCCGATCTCACCATCATCGCCGCCCATCCCGGCTGGCCCTGGGTGGATGAAATGACGGCGGTCGCGCTGCACAAGGGCAACGTGTTCTGGGAAATGTCCGGCTGGGCGCCCAAGCATTTCCCGCCGCAGCTCAAAATCGACATGCGTGCGCGATTGCAGGACAAGATCATGTTCGGCAGCGACTACCCGAGCCTGCCTTACGAGCGGATTTTCCGCGAATGGGACGAGCTTGGGTACAAGCCCGAAGTGATGGAAAAGATCTATCACGGCAACGCGGAACGCGTGCTTGGGCTTTAGAAGCGTGTAATTACACGTTTTTGTATCAGTGAGGGTGTCATCCCGGCTTTATGCCGGGATCCAGTTGGCCACAGCCTTCGAAGACTAGACCCCGGCATAAAGCCGGGGTGACAAGTCTTATTGCTGTCTCGAAGTTAAGCCGTGATCCCCAGGATTTCAGCGACTTCCAGCCAGCTTTTAGCACCGTTGTTTTTCAGATCAGCCGTTAGATGATCCGGCATCCAGTCGAGGAAGGCCGGCGCAAAGGTCGGGCGCGCCTTGATGCGTTTCAGCCAGTCTTCGACGCCGGGCAGGCGGCCGTTCGTCCACATCGGCTGCATCGACATCATGTCGAGCCGGACCACGTAGGGGGTCATCGCGATATCCGCAAAAGTGAACTGATTACCCGCCAGCCAGTCTGACTTGCCGAGCGCGTCTTCCATTTTCTTCAGGTAGCGGTCGTAAAGTTCGACGACCTTTTTGGCACCCGGAGCATCGAAACCGTCGCGGACGAAGATCTTTTTCCGCTCGTGCCAGTCGGCCGTGACCGAGAACGGCGGGGTTGAATTGAGGAATTCCTGCACCTTTTCCGGGCCAAGACGCTGGATTGTGTGCCGATGCGACGACATGAACGTCATTGCGCCGCAGGCCGGGTGCAGGTCCTCGTCCACTGCCTTGGTCCAGTACCTGACCTCGGCGCGCATCAACGGGTCTGCCGGGCGGATCTGGCGTTCGGGAAACACGTCATCGAGATATTCGCAGATATTGGTGGAATCCCGAATGACCGTCCCGTTATGAATAAGCGTCGGGACGACGGCCTTCGGGTTCAGCTTTATGTATTCCGGGGCGAATTGCTCACCCTTCAGGATGTCGATGTAGTGGCCTTCCCAGGGCAGGTCCTTCTCCGCCAGGTAAAACCGCACCTTGGCGGCACAAACGGACGATCCGTGATGATAGAGTTCCAGTTTGTCGGTCATGATGCTTCCTTCGGGTGGTGGCAGATCAAAAAAGACAGGGCGTTCGCGTTAATGCGGCACGGTTTCCAGGTATTCCGCCCGCTTTGCCGCCACGGCGTCCCGTATTTTCGTGCCGGACTCGCCCATATTGGCGATATCGTCGGCGTTCAGACGGTCGGGAATACAGGTAACGGCGGACGGGCGCGCCTTGGCGCGTTCCCACCATTCGGCGACCTGCAGGCGGTCATCCATCCAGATATCGATCATGTTCAGGTACTCGATGCGCCACAGGTAGGGGATCATGTTGATATCGGCGAGGGTAAACATGTCGCCCAGCAGCCACGGCCCGCCGAATTCCTTGAGCGACGCATCCAGCGCCTTGAATGCCTTTTCCCAGTTCCCGATGGCCTGAAACACATAGGGACTTTCGACCCCGAGCTCATAGGTCGACATGAGCCGCGCCCGTTTGTTCGGGTCGCCGACATTGGTGAAACGGGTTTCGCGCTTTTCGGCGGGCATGTTCTTCATCTTTTCGCGGAACATGGCGGAAAACGATAGCTCGCGGGTGGCTTCGAAGATGGTCTCGTCCACCAGCTTGGAAAACTGGCGCATCCGGGATTTCAGGAACGCATCGTCCGGGATAAGCGGCGAATTCGGCCACATTTCGTCGACATATTCGCAGATCAACGATGATTCCGGGATCGCGCGTCCGTCATGCACCAGTGTCGGCACCACGCCCTTGGGGTTCAGCTTCAGGTATTCCGGGTCGTACTGCTCGGCCGCGAACAGGTTGATCAGGTGCTCGTCGTAAGACAGGTCCTTTTCGGCCAGCGTCATGAAGACTTTCTGCGTGCAGATCGAATTGTGGAAGGTGTAGAGGGTGAGCATTTTGATATCCCGCCTGACAATATTGCTGTGCGCACCAATATCCAGCAATCCGATAGCGAATAACAGCCGTCACCCCGGATTTATTCCGGGGTCCAGTCTCCTTGAGGCGGCACCGTTCTGGATCCCGGCACGAGGCCGGGATGACAAGGGGGGACAAGGTCGCGCGTTTTGACAAAACGGGCTGAATGCAGTCGTTTATCCTCTCCGCACCGAACCCGCAGTGAAAAATGGCGACATCGAACAAAGATAAAATCCGCGCCCTGCTCAAAAGCATCGAAACCGGAGACCCGGACGCGGTCGCCGTGGTCAACGAGGCGAAATACGTTCAGCACAACCCGCAGACCCGGGAGGGCAGCGAGGGGCTCGCGGCCCTGTTCAAGCGCCTGTCGGCGACAAATCCGCGCGTGAACGTCGTCCGCGCCTTCGAGGATGGCGATTTCGTCTTCGGCCACACCGAGTACGATTTTGCCACAAGGCGCATCGGGTTCGAGGTGTTCCGGTTCGAAGACGGGCAGGCCGTGGAGCACTGGGACAACATCCAGCCGCGGCAGGGGCCCAACGCAGCGGGACGCAGCATGGTCGACGGGCCGACCGAGGCAACCGATCTCGACCTGACGGAAAGCAACCGCGCATTCGTGCGGAATTTTGTGGAAAATGTGCTGGTCGGCGGCCGGATCAACCAACTGGCGGAATTTGTCGATGCAAATGCCTTCGCCGACCACAATCCGCGGCTTGCCGGCGATGCAGCGGCGCTACGGGATGCGCTGGAAGTGACGCAGGGCGGCGGGAACAGGCGGATCGACTACCAGCGGGTCCACCGGGTCCTCGCGGAAGGCGATTTCGTACTCTGCGTCAGCGAAGGGAATGCCGATGGCGTCCATTCTGCCTTTTACGACCTGTTCCGCGTCGCCGGCGGCAAACTGGTGGAACACTGGGACACGACCGAAAAGATCGCGCCGAAGAGCGAATGGAAGAACGATAACGGGAAGTTTTGAAGGCCTATTTACTGCACGCGCCCGGCATTAAGCCGGTGATATTAGCGTGAATTTTCGGATGTCGTAAAACCAAGCCGCGCAACGAAGAGCCTGTGAACAAGTAGCTCCCACAGCAAGCCGAAAACGCCTCCATAAGCTATCGCCAGAAAGAGCGAGCTGGTCGAGTAAAGGCTCCACATGAATGGCAACGATATGCCGATCCAATCCCTTAGAAGAGGGAGAAGTATGATCGCGGAACAGAGCGCAATGAGAGGTATCTGCCAAATTCGCGATTGATCTGAATTTGGATAGAGTAATTGACGAATTGGGCTGATTGCCAAGTAGGCTGCCACGGAAACCCATAATAGGGTTCCGGTTTCGTAGGACTGAAGGTCGGTCAATTCAATGATACGGTAGCCAACCAGGATCATGACAAAAGGCCCGAGGATTACGGTGACAACCGCCGCTAGGCGGCCTATCAGGCGACCCGGCTGGCGCGACACTTTGTGCTAACCCTCCCCAAAATCCCCCGCCTGATGCTCCACCAGGTGTTTGTAGTCTTCCCGGATCGGGTTGAAGACATCCAGGTTCATGGCCGGCTCGTCGCCGATCACTTCGCCCCAGTGGATCACGTCCGGCGGGATGCGGATCATGCTGCCGGGGCCGGCGTCGTACACCTCGTCGCCGACATGGAAGCGCACGGTGCCCTGGACGATCACGGCGATCTGTTCGAACGGATGGCTGTGCGGACCGGGCTCCATGCCGGGCTGCATCCAGTTCATCACCAGCAGCGTGTCCTCGCCGCGGAACCCGACGCGCTCGATTCCCTCGCGGACGGCTTCCTTATCCAGATCATCCCAGTTTGCAAAGCTCGTTACTTCAACCATTTCAATGTTCTCCCGTATTTTTATAATCTAATTTATCACATTAAGACGCGGCGCCGTAACCCCCGCCACCCGGCGTTTTCAGGATCACCTTGTCGCCCGGTTTCATGACCATCTTGTTGGCCTGGGCGGCGTCCTTGCCGTTGATCAGGAAGTGCCCGGCCTCGCCGTCCTCTGCGCCTTCGAAGCCTTCCGCCCCGATCTTCAGGCGGCTGGGGACGGCGTTGAGCAGCCATTCGTCCTGGGTGCGCAGGTGGAAGGCGATGACCTGTCCGTCGCCGCCGCGAGACTTGCCCTCGCCGCCGGAGCCGTCGATCAGTTCTTTCTGGGTGAACTGGATCGGCATGGCGGCTTCCAGCACCTCAACGGGCACTGCCGCGACGCCGGTCGGGTAGCAGGTGGCGCCGAGGCCGTCCTTGGTGCGCCTTGCCCCCATGCCGCCGGAATAGTTGAACATGGCGCTGGTGAACGGATCGCCTGCGTCGTCCTTGCCCTGCACCTGGAATGTCCAGACCGCGCCGGCGCCTTCGGCCAGCACGTCATCGGGCGCAACCTGGCGCAGCGCTTTCAGGATCGGCATCGGTACATACATGCCGACCACATGGCGCGCGGCCACCGGCGACGGGTATTTCGCGTTGACGATGCAGCCTTCGGGCGCAGACACCGTGATCGGCGTCAGGCTGCCGTAGTTATTGGGCAGGTCTGGGTCCAGCGTCGAGCGCAGGGCGAAGGTGGCGTATGCGTGGGTATAGTTCAGCACCACGTTCACGCCATGCGGGCTGGCGCCCGATGAGCCTTCGAAATCGATATGAACCGAGCCTGCTTCCGCGTCGATGGTCATCGCGCATTTGAGCAGGATTTCCGCGCCGCCCGGGATGTCGAACCGGCTTTCGCCGTGATAGGTGCCGCCCTTGAGCTTGCGGATGGAGTCGCGCGTCGCCGCTTCGGACCGTTTGATGATTTCCGCCGACAAATCGTCGATATCGTCGAGATTATGACGGTCGCACAGCAATTGGAGGCGTTCCGCGCCGACCTTGCCGGATGACACCTGGGCCGCGATATCGCCCATGACTTCGTCCTTGGTGCGTACGTTGTGGCGGATGATGTCGAACAGGACCTCGTTCGGCTTGCCCGCTTCGTACAGCTTGGCACGCGGGATCCACAGGCCTTCTTCATGCACGTCGCGCGCGCCGGCGCCGACGCCGTAGCCGCCGATATCGGTGTGATGGATGGTCGAGCCGAAATAGGCGATGACCCTTCCTTTGCGGAAAACCGGGGTAATGATGGTGATGTCGAAGAAATGCCCGGCGGACAGCCACGGATCGTTGGTGATCAGGATGTCGCCCTCGGTCAGGCTGTCGGTCGGGAATTTCTCAACGAAATGCGCGCCGGCGGCGGCCAGCGTGTTGATATGGCCGGGCGTGCCGGTCACGGCCTGGGCGATCATCCGGCCTTCGCGGTCCAGCAGGGCGCAGGCGAGATCGCCTGCTTCGCGCACCACGGGGCTGAAAGCGATGCGCTGCAGGGCGCGGGCCTGTTCGCTGGCCGCGCTGACCAGGTTGCTCCAGAGGATTTCGAGCTCGATACCGTCCATTGCCATCGTC